>Ga0222424_100202_pt1 | contig 55623 bp, 38 predicted proteins | sample 2B2ome_FD_182468 | JGI IMG/M metagenome (GOLD analysis project Ga0222424, IMG submission 182468) | Enriched microbial communities from leaf-cutter ant dump, University of Wisconsin, Madison, United States - 2B200A (version 2) | ecosystem: Environmental > Terrestrial > Nest > Insects nest > Nest... | reverse complement strand
AACAATGTTTTGTTCGATGGGGTATTCTGCCGTAATTCGGATGATTGCACCACGGTATATGCCACCCGTAAAAATTACACCGGCGGCTGCCGGAATATCACCATGCAAAACTCAACCTTATGGGCCGATGTGGCACATCCGATCCTGATCGGAACGCATGGGAACAGTGCGGTGCCCGATGTGATAGAGGATGTAAAGTATATCAATATTGACATACTGGATCATAATGAATTGCAGCTCGATTACCAGGGATGCATGAGCATCAATACCGGCGATAACAACCTGGTAAGAAATGTGCTGTTCCAGGATATACGTGTAGAGAACTTCCGGAGGGGGCAGCTGGTAAACCTACGGGTATTTTATAATAAGAAGTATTGTACAGCACCGGGTCGTAATATAGAAGAAATCACGTTCAGGAACATTACGTATAATGGCAGCGGGGCAGAACTATCGGTTATTGCGGGCTACGACAGCACCCGGCAGATCCGGAACGTTACCTTTGAGAACCTCGTCATTAACGGGGTAAGGGTCGCAGATGATATGAAGGGGAAGCCCGGCTGGTACAAAACATCCGATATGGCCCGCTTTTTTGTAGGAGAACATGTAGAAAATATACAGTTTAAATAGTTATGAGGCATTTTTACAGAACCCTGTTATTGATGATAACGACTGCTGCACAGGTAGCAGCTGCGCAAGGAGGTTTGCCCGGTACGAAAACGGTCAATGGTATGTATACTCTAACCTCGCCAGATGGGTATTACCGGTTCGAATGTTACCGGAAAAAGCATACCGATACTTCAGCTGCGTTATATTATACCCTCAGCTATAAGAATGTTCCGGTCATTTATGAATCGATGATGGAATTACAGCTGGATAACCATCTTTCAGAACAGGCCATGGCACTCAAAACAGATCGGCGGCAGCATTGGTTTGATAACCTGCTGATCACGGGAGTGGATTCTTCCACCGTTAACAGTAGCTGGGAGCCGGTATACGGCGAGCAACATGAGATCACGGACCATTACCGGGCATTAACGGTACACATGGTAAAAGATGATAACCCCATCTACAAAATGGATCTCCAGGTGCGTCTTTACAATGAAGGGGCGGCGTTCCGTTTCTTTTTCCCGGAGAATGAAAAAGGTACTTATTACCGGATCACCGGCGAGCATACCGAATTTACATGGCCTGCAGGAACCCGGGCCTGGCACCATTCCTGGGCACAGGCACCTTATCAATTAATGCCCCTCGCCGGCTGGCCGGATGAAACGGAGCGGCCGCTGACATTGGAGCTTCCAAACGGCTGGTATGGCTGCCTTGCGGAAGCGCAGATGGTGGATTATGCCCGTACCAAGTTTAAGCTGGGCAGTAAGCCGAATACGATCGTTACGGCCATGTACACGCCTGCCGATCTGATCGCTCCGTTTGCCACACCCTGGCGTGTTATAATGATTGCAGAGGAAGCCGGTAAGCTTATACAGAATAATGCATTGCTTTTAAACCTGAATAAGCCGTCCGAGATAAAGGATCCGGATTGGATAAAACCCGGCAAGATCATGCGGGTAATGACACAAACAACAAAGGATGCTTTTGAGAATATCGATTTTGCGGCGAAACAGGGATTGCAATACATATTGTTCGACTGGAAATGGTATGGGCCGGCGTTTAGTTTTGCTTCTGATGCCACAAGAGTGGCCATCCCGGATTTTGATCTTCCGGCTATTATAAAATACGGACGGGATAAAGGGATCGGGGTCTGGTTATATGTGAACCAGCAGGCCCTGCTGGCGCAATCCGATTCCCTGTTCAGGGTATATCACAGCTGGGGGATTAAAGGTGTGAAATTTGGATTTGTGCAGGCGGGATCGCATCGCTGGACCACCTGGATTGAGGAAATGTTCCGGAAGGCTGCGGAAAACAGGATCATGGTTAATGTGCACGACGACTGGCGGCCAACGGGGGAACAACGGACATGGCCCAACCTGATGACGGCAGAGGGCATACGCGGAAACGAGGAAATGCCGGATGCTACGCATAATACCATATTGCCGTTTACACGGTTTTTGGCAGGCGCGGCGGATTATACGATCTGCTACTATGATCACAGGATCAAAACGACCCATGCGCATCAGCTGGCCCTGGCCGCTATTTATTATAGTCCCATCCAAACCCTGTTCTGGTATGATAAACCGGCAATGAGTACCAACGAGCCGGAGCTGGAATTCTGGAAAGCGATACCTGCTACCTGGGATGAAACAAAAGTGCTTCAGGGAAAACCGGGTGCATTTATAACAACGGCAAGGAGAAGCGGTACCAGCTGGTTTATCGGTACCATTACCAATAATGATGCACGGCAGTTAAAGATCGATTTTTCATTTTTACCCGGGAACCGGAGATACCAGGCTGCCATTTACAGCGATGATGATACCGTGCCCACAAAAACAAAAGTGAGAATCAGGAAAACTGTAATAACTTCAGACACGGTATTGGATGTGCGCCTTAAGCCCTCCGGCGGACAGGCCATATGGTTAACGCAGCAATAATATTCATTAAAAAAACTAATACGATGCAGATCAACGACACGCCCGGCCTGGTTGCAAAAAAGGGAATCAATCTTTTTGGTATCTCCCTGATAGCCGCATTAGCCGGTTTTATTTTTGGTTTTGATACGGTGGTGATCTCCGGTGCCAACCAGCCTATTAAGGATCTCTGGCATACCACGGATATCTCACCCTGGTTCCATGGCATATTCATTATGTCGATGGCGCTATGGGGCACGGTTTTAGGTGCCGTATTTGGTGGCCGGCCAACGGAACGTTACGGGCGTAAAAAAGTGCTGTTATGGATCGGTATTTTCTTCAGTGTATCAGCGATCGGTTCGGCATTGGCGCAGGATCCTTATACATTCTCGGTTTTCCGGTTCATTGGTGGTGTGGGGATCGGGGTGTCTTCAGTGGCGGCACCTACTTATATCTCTGAAATTTCCACGCCGCAGACAAGGGGGCGTTTGGGTGCTATGTACCAGTTTAATATTGTATTTGGCATACTGATCGCTTACCTGTCCAATTATTTTTTGCAGGGTGTTGGAGGGGTTAACGACTGGCGCTGGATGTTGGGTGTAATGGCGGTGCCTTCGCTGTTATATACGGTTCTGGTATTGGGTATTCCCGAAAGCCCGCGCTGGCTGGTGGCGCGTAAGAAGGATGATGTGCAGGCGGCCAACGTACTGGAGCGGCTGGGGGTAGCGGATGCGGCAGCAGCTGTTAGGGATATAAAGGAAAATGCCGCGCTGGAGGCCGCTGCAGGAGGTACTGCATTCTTCAGCAAAAAATACAGCCGGATCATCTGGCTGGCTTTTTTTGTTGCCTTTTTTAATCAGTGGTCGGGCATCAATTTTATTTTATACTATGCGCCGGAGATCCTGGAACGGGCCGGTCTCGCATCAAAAGAATCGTTGCTCAACGCGATCGCTATAGGAGGTACCAATCTTGTTTTTACGTTTGTGGGTTTGTACCTCATCGACCGGATCGGGCGAAAAACCCTGCTGGTCCTTGGTTCCATAGGATATATTATCAGCCTGAGTATGGTGGCTTATGCTTTTTATGTACATGCGGCTCCGTCCTTTCTTTTGTCATCTCTTTTATTATTTATTGCGGCACATGCCATTGGCCAGGGTGCCGTTATATGGGTCTTTATTTCCGAGATCTTTCCAAACCGCATCCGTGCGCTGGGACAGTCCTTTGGGGCCAGCACACACTGGGTATTTGCGGCCATTATCACCCTGATCGTTCCGGTTTTTTTAGACGCAAAGACCGGGGTGTTCAGGGATAATCCCTGGCCGATCTTTGCATTTTTTGCGTTTATGATGTTCCTTCAGCTGGTATGGGTGCTGGTCAAAGTACCGGAAACCAAAGGTGTTTCGCTGGAGGATCTTGAAAAAAAACTGGTGGAAGACCGGCCTTAAAAATAGTCTTATTTGATATGGGGCAGGAATTTCAATCGGTGTGTAAGGACAAAGCCGGGTTCCGGGATTTTCACTACCGGGAACTGACCCCACCTGTCAATAAAGACTTTTGAGAAACAATGAACTTTTTTACGAAATGAGAAGCCTGGTATTATATTGTTTTTTCATCCTGCCGTTGTCAATGCCGGCACAGTCGCATTATCCCGGCCAGCATGCAGGCAAATTTGCCTTGCCGGATCAGTTAAAGCCGGCCGTGTACAGTTTTGATCTGAAGGATGTGAGGCTGCTCAACAGCCGGTTTAAAGAAAATATGGTGCGGGAACAGCAATGGCTTTTACAGATCGATCTCAAACGGCTGCTGCATAGTTTTTATGTGAATGCGGGAATGTATGATGCCAGCGAAGGCGGGTATGACGAGATAAAGAAATACGCAGGATGGGAATCGCTGGATTGTGAGTTACGCGGGCATTCAACGGGACATATCCTATCCGGTCTTGCACTGATGTATGCGGCTACGGGAGACCCGATCTACCGGGCAAAGGGCGATACCATTATCACTGCCCTGGCGGGGATACAGAAAACGCTGAACCAGGATGGGTACGTTAGTGCCTTTCCACAGGAATATATCAACCGTAACATCCGCGGCGAAAAAGTCTGGGCACCCTGGTACACATTGCACAAGATCCTGGCGGGTGTCATTGACCAGTATTTATACTGCGATAATCTTCAGGCACTGGCAATTGCAAAAGGATTTGCAACCTGGGCCTATAAAAAACTATCCCCGTTAACCCAGCAGCAACGTGCCACAATGCTGCGGAATGAGTTTGGCGGCATTAATGAGGTGTTTTATAACCTGTATGCCATAACCGGCAACAACAACGACCGGTGGCTGGGCGATTGCTTCTATGATAGCCGGATGCTCGACCCGTTAAAGAGCGGTATTGATAATTTGCAGGGCACCCACGCCAATACCTATATTCCCAAACTGCTGGGTGTAACACGCGCCCGCGAAATTGAAAATATAAACGGGCAAACGGATATGGCAACGTTTTTCTGGAAGACCGTTGTGGACCATCATTCGTTTGTGACCGGCAGTAATAGCGACCGGGAGCACTTTTTTAAACCGGATGCCCTTGCTGCGCACCTGACGGGTTATACCGGTGAGAGCTGCAATGTATACAATATGCTCAAGCTGACGCGGCACCTGTATATCCATAGCGGCGCAATCGACTACATGGAGTATTATGAAAAAGCCCTCTTCAATCATATACTGGGCCAGCAGGATCCGAAAACGGGCATGGTTGCTTATTTTTTACCAATGCTGCCGGGTGCACATAAAGTGTACAGTACGCCCGATAGCTCTTTTTGGTGTTGTGTAGGTACCGGGTTCGAGAACCAGGCAAAGTATGGCGAAAGCATCTATTATCACACGGAAAATGCCTTGTATATCAATCTTTTTATTCCGTCTGAATTAAACTGGAAGAACAAGCGCCTCCGGCTTACACAGCAAACCCGGTTCCCCGGGGAAGGCCGGATGATCTTTACGGTTGATGAAGCACCCTTGTCGGGTATGGCTATTCATATACGTTACCCTTTGTGGGCAACAGGGGGCGCCCGTGTATTGGTAAACGGCCGGCCGCGAAAAACAGAACAGACCCCCGGCAGCTACATCACTGTAAATCGTATATGGAAAAAAGGAGACCGGATCGAAGTAGATTATCCCATGCAATTACACCTGGTTCCGGCCAACGACGATCCCTCTGTTGCGGCGGTCGTTTATGGTCCTGTTGTACTGGCCGGTGCAATGGGCTCCGGTAATTTTTCGGCGCGCGCACCTTATTCAGATCCCACCGGGCATAATGATTATTATACCTACAATTATCATGTTCCTGCAACAATGGATACAAGCCTGGTATTGGATCCGGCGAGCCCGGACCGGGGTATAAAGAAGATCGCGGGTCAGCCGCTCCTGTTTAAAGCGCCGGTACAGCCCGTTACATTGAGGCCATTGTATGATATCCACGGTGAACGCTATGTGGTGTACTGGCACATAAAATGAGCAGAAGCACTGTGATGAAATTATGGTATTGCCGCCGGGCACGGTAAAGCAGAAACTAAAATATCGGTAGAACTATAGATGAAAACGAAGATTCAATATGTTGCAGGAAAGATCTGCATTTGTTTAATGGCATGGGTCGGCAGCGCAGGTGTGTTGGCTGCCCAGTCATTTATACACCCGGGTATTTTACACAGCAAAGAAGACCTGGCACGGATGAAGACCGCCGTTGCGTTGCAGCAACAGCCGGTTTACTCAGGATACCTGGTTTTTATAAAAGACTCTGCTTCTCAATATACCTATAAGATGCAGGGACCGCTTAAAACAGTAGGCCGTAACCCGGGAGTAAGCGCTGCATACGACAATGACGCCAATGCGGCACATCAGAATGCCGTTATGTGGTGCATTACCGGCGATCACCGGTATGCACAAAAAGCAATAGAGATCGTCAATGCATGGGCAGCAACATTAACGGCGGTGACCGGCCGGGATGCCGTACTGATGGCGGGTTTGGGTCCTTTTAAAATGATCAATGCCGCGGAGCTCCTGCGTTATACCGGGGCGGGCTGGAAGGCTGCCGATATCCGGAAAGCGGAACGGCATTTTAAGGAAGTGATCTACCCGGTGCTGAAGGATTATGCGCCGTTTGCCAATGGTAACTGGGATGCCGCAGCGCTTAAAACCTGTATGGCCATCGGCGTTTTCTGTAACGACCGGCCGGTTTTTGAGGATGCGCTGCGTTATTATACGCATGGCTGGGGCAATGGCAGTATCGGGAATTATATCATTAATACCAGCGGACAGATCCAGGAAAGCGGACGCGATCAGCCGCACTCGCAATTGGGGATCGGTATGCTGGCGGAGTGCTGCGCCATTGCCTGGAACCAGGGATTAGACCTGTATGGTTACGACAGCAACCGGTTGTTGAAGGGCTTTGAGTATGTGGCAGGATACAACCTGGGAAAGGATGATCTGCCGTTTAGCGAGTGGCTCGACCGGACCGGTAAATACCATCATTACCGTATGTCGGATAAGGGCAGGGGCCAGCTGCGGCCTTTGTATGAACAGGTTTATGCACATTATGTGGGCACGAAAAAATTACCGGCACCAGGTGTTGCAGCTGTGGTGGAGAAGATACGGCCGGAGGGACCGGGAAGACCAGGTGCTGATCATCCCGGCTACGGTACCTTATATTATGCAGCGGCCGGCGAACCGGCTCATACAAAGCCGGCCCCGCCTGCCGGGCTATTTGTGCAGGGATTTAATAAGGAAGTACAGCTTTCATGGATCGCACCCGGTACCGGGGATATAACTTATATGGTAAAACGTTCCGGTTTGCCGGCGGGACCGTTTAAGACGATTGCTGAAAATATCAGGATCACCCGTTTTAGTGATAAGACGGTAGAGCCGGGCCACCGGTATTATTATACCGTTGCCGCCGTCGGAAAAAAAGGTCGGAGCAGCGATGCATTTATGCAGCCGGCCGTAGCAGGCTTGCCGCAGGGCTGGTTGCAAAAGGATATAGGCCCCGTTGCACCGGGCAGTACCTGTTTTGACGGAACCCGGTTCAATATCGAAGCATTTGGCGCCGGGCTGGAAAAAACAGGAGATGGTTTTCATTACACTTTTTTCCCGGTTAAGGGGAACGCAATGCTTGAATGCCGGATCGATCCGCAGCCGGTGTCGCAGTTCTCCATGATCGGTTTGATGCTGCGGAAGGATCTTACAGAAGGAGCGCCCTTTGTTTCGCTTTTTTTATATCCGGGAAGAACGGAGCATATCGAAGAACCAGACTGGCATACCCGGTTTGAAGTCCGGACAAAGCAGGACGGTGAAATTACGGCAGTGGCAAAGGGCGCTGGTTTGACGGCTCCGGCCGTAACCTTTGGCCGGCTGACCGGCAGTTACTGGTTACGGGTACAAAAGCGCGGTAACCGGGTTACGGCATTTGTTTCGTATGACAGAGCTCAATGGCGGGAAGCAGGGAGCTCCCCGGCCGATCCGGGCAACAGCCGGTTTTTGGGCATCGCCGTTGCCTCCGGAATGGATAATTCAACGAAGGTAAGGATCGGCGGGGTCCGCGTAAATGGACAACCGTTAAACGTTCAGTAATAAAACGATCAATGTGACAAAAGGATACTTTGCAGTTTTAACCGTTGTTGTTTTTATGAGCTGCAGGCCGCTTTTATCGGAGGCCCAGGAAAAAAAAGATCCGGGGATATGGGTTGCGGACAGGAGCAACGGCACCTATAAAAACCCGGTGCTGTTTGCCGATTATTCCGATCCGGATGTGATCCGGGTTGGTGATGATTATTATATGACCGCTTCCAGTTTTAACTGTGTGCCGGGTTTGCCCATCCTGCATTCAAAAGACCTGGTCAACTGGCAGATCATCAACTATGCGCTGGATGACCTGTACCTGCCGGGAGTACCGCGGGATTTTTTCAACAGACCGCAGCATGGCAAAGGAGTGTGGGCGCCCTGCATCCGTTTTCACAATGGCGAATACATGATTTACTGGGGCGATCCGGATTTTGGGATTTACCGGGTAGCAACAAGAAATATACGCGGCAAATGGGATAAACCTGTTCTGGTGCTTCCGGGAAAGGGGCGTATAGATCCCAGTCCCTTCTTTGATGATAATGGTAAGGTATACCTGGTGCATGCCTGGGCAGGAAGCCGTGCAGGGCTCAACAGCATCATGACGGTTTGTGAGCTAAACAAGGAAGGCACAAAGGTTACCGGTAATCAAACGTTGATATTCGATGGTAATGATGGCATCAATCATACCGTGGAAGGAGGAAAGTTTTATAAAAAAGACGGCTACTATTATTTACTGGCTCCGGCGGGTGGTGTGGTAAACGGATGGCAGATCGCACTTCGTTCCAAAAATATTGAGGGCCCCTATGTAGTGAAAAAGGTTTTGGCGCAGGGCACAACCGCAATCAATGGTCCGCACCAGGGAGGGTTGGTGGATACAAAAACCGGAGAGTGGTGGTTCCTGCATTTCCAGGACAAGGGGCCTTACGGCCGCATCCTTCACCTGCAGCCCGTACATTGGAAGGATGGCTGGCCGGTAATGGGGATCAATGACCATGACTATTGCGGCGAACCGGTCATTACTTATAAAAAGCCCGATGTGGGGTATCAGACTCCTATTGAAGTACCCGCAACCAGTGATGAATTTAATGAGCCTGACCTGGGACTGCAGTGGAGCTGGCATGCAAACCCGCAGCAATCCTGGAGTTTTCCTTCCACAAATGGTTATATAAGGTTGTATGGCCAGTATTACCCGGAGGGATATACCAATTTCTGGGACCTTCCCAACCTGCTTCTGCAAAAATTGCCTGCTCCTGTATTTTCTGCTACGATGAGGCTGACCGCTGTATTGCAGAACGAAGGGGATATGGCAGGTTTGATCATGATGGGTTGGGACTATTCCTATATAGCACTAAGGAAAACGGCTGCCGGCTATGCCGTGGTGCAAACGATCTGTAACGATGCGGAACAGCAGTACACAGAAAAAGAAACGGGCAACAGCATACTGAAAAATTTCAAACCTGAAGTGCGATATAATTACCAGACAAAACTGGAACGGGCAACGATCTATCTTAAGGTAGCGGTTGAAGTAGGCGCTCGCTGCACTTTTTATTACAGCCTGGATGGCAACCGGTTCGAAAAGGTAGGTACATCGTTCCGGGCGAAACAGGGCAAATGGATCGGCGCTAAAACAGGCATGTTCATCTTAAACCAGAAACCGGATAGCCCCCGCTCCTGGATGGATGTGGATTGGTTCAGGATAGGGGACATAGCGATAAACAAATAATAATGACAAAAAAGAACCTGCTGGTGATGGGGCTTTTCGTGATCGCAATGACTGCGCGGGCACAGGTGTGGCAGTGGTGCGTCAGTGTCGATCGCATGGTGTCTTCAGAAACAGGCGACCATCCGCAGGCCTATTTATGGATCCCGGAAAATTGCAAACAGGTCCGGGGCGTGGTGTTTGCTCAGCATAATATGATCGAAGAAGGTATGCTGGAGCACCCGGTCTTCAGGAAAGCAATGACGGAGCTCGGTTTTGCAGAGGTCTGGGTAACGCCGGGTATGGATATGCCGTTCGATTTTAATAAGGATGCCGGGAAAAATTTTCAGCGGATGATGGACCTGCTTGCAGAGGAATCTGGTTATACGGAGTTGAAAAGGGCACCGGTCGTACCCATCGGCCATTCGGCCTATGCAACATTTCCGTGGAACTTTGCTGCATGGAACCCGCAGCGTACCCTGGCATTGGTATCGGTACATGGAGATACGCCGCAGACACCACTTACCGGGTATGGTGGTAAAAATGTGGATTGGGGAGGCAGGAATATAGATGGGGTTCCTGCCTTATTTATAATGGGTGAATATGAATGGTGGGAGGACCGCATTACTCCGGGTTTTGGGTATGTTAAAAGCCATCCCGCATCGGTGGTTTCTTTTTTTGCGGATGCAGGCCACGGGCATTTTGACTACAGCGAGGCAATGATCCGGTATGTGTGCCTGTTCATAAAGAAAGCAGCGGCAGCAAGGATGGGAACGGCCGGCAGGCTGAAACCCGTAGATCCGCAACAGGGCTGGCTTATGGACCGGTGGCGGAAGGACAGCCTGCCGTTTTTTAAGGCGGCTCCTTATAGCAAATACAGGGGCGACCGCTACATGGCTTCCTGGGTTTTTGACAAAGAGATGGCCATAGTTGCAGAACGATCGTATGCAAAAGCAAGAGGTAAGAAGGAACAGTACATCGGGTTTGTGCAGAACGGTGTAGTTTTACAGCCGCAGAAGAGCCATGCAATGTTTTCCGGAAAATTCAGTCCGCTTGCAGATGGCGTCAGTTTTAAGATACAGGCGTTTTTTGCCGATAGTACCAAAGCTATAGCAGAGAAAGCGCACGCGGTAACCCCGCTGGTGCTTTCAAAAATATGCGGCCCCGTAACGAAAATAGATGACAGTACCTTCCGGATCCATTTCGATAAACTGGGTTTTAATAATAAAAAGCGCAGCAATGATATATGGCTCCTGGCCGGTAACGAAGGAGACGGTGTTTACAAAAGCGCCGTACAACAATTGAATATGCACATTCCCCTGGTGAATGGGGAAGGAGCTGCGCAAACGATCCGTTTTCCGGACCTGGCAGATGTGCCCCGTTCGGTACGGTCCGTTCCGCTCCATGCCGTATCTTCTGCAAGCCTGCCGGTGTATTATTATGTGAAACAGGGCCCGGCTTATGTGAGGGGAACGCAGCTGGTCATCACCGATATTCCGCCAAAGGCAAAGTACCCGGTAAAAATAACGGTGGTTGCCTGGCAGTATGGAATTGCCGGAAAGCTACAGTCTGCCAAACCTGTTGAACGGGTCTTCTATATCAGATAAGCGCGGATCAGAGGCCGGGCTGCCGGTTAAAACCGCTGTGCGTTGATGGCTTCTGCTTCCGGCGGATAAAGGATACTACCCGTTTGTTTGGCGGGCCGCTTCCCAGCCAATGATCGCATTTTTACGCGTGCTTCCCCAATGGTATTGCCCGATCTCTCCGTTCGATTTTATAACCCGATGACAGGGAATGAGGAAGGCGACAGGGTTATGACCTACAGCGGTTCCTGTTGCACGGGATGCACCCGTATATCCTGCATGGGCTGCCAGATCGCCATAGGTTGTAAATCCTCCTGTCGGAACTTTCAGCAGTGTTTCCCAGATCCTGATTTGAAAATCGGTGCCTTTCAGGTGAAGCTTAATTTCATCCAGCCGGCTCCAGTCCTGTGAAAAAACGAATAAGGCATTTTGCTGCACCCTGTCAACCATCTGGAGGTATTGCGCATTGGGAAGATGGGCTCTTAATGCCTCCAGCGCCTGTTGTTCTTCCCCATCCACAAAGGCCATATGACATATGCCTTTGGAGGTAGATGCAACAAGCAGTTTCCCAAAAGGACTGTCTGCAAAAGAGTAGTTGATCTTCAGCAGGGCCCCACCGTTCTTATATTCACCGGGGGTCATGCCTTCCACTTTTACCAGCAGATCATGCAGCCTGCTGGTGCCGGATAGCCCCGCTTCAAACGCTACGTCAAACAGGCTGGCCCGGGTGGTTTTAAGCATGGTCTTTGCATATTCCGCTGTGAGGTACTGCAGGAATTGTTTCGGTGTTACACCCGCCCAGTTCTGAAACATCCGCTGGAAATGAAATGGACTCAGATGTATATGTGCCGCCACATCTTCCAGCTTTGGCTGTGATTTGTAGTTTTCCTTAAAAAAGCGGATGGCTGCTGCGATCCGGTTATAGTCGAGTTCCTGTTGTGTTTCCATTTTGCTCATTTTTAAGTCAAAATTACTTTTATCCGGCAGTGACTGCAACCCGGATCTTGCGGCATCTGCAACCTTTTTTAATGTACTGTATCCGGGGCGAAAGAAAACAGCGATGCTTTTTTTCTAAACGGTTATGGGGTCTGTGCTGCTTTCCATTTTTTGTACTGCTCCGGCAAACAATGGCCGCAAGGCCGGTATCCATGTGCTAACGCCTCCGCTTCGTCTTTAAAGAAAACCCGGTTACTAGCCATCATCCTTTTTCCGGAGGGGCACCGGAGCAGACCATAGATCCGGCCTTTTTTATAGCCACCAAGTGTTATGGAACCCAAGCGGATCAGCGCGCCGGTTTTCTGCCTCCGTTCCGTTGCGTTGTTTCCAAGATCAATATGATGGATCATTTTTCAATATAGTAAAAATTAATAAAGAGATAGCGGTTTGGCAACGGCAGCTTCCGCACAACCGCGGCGTTTTACTACTCCGCAGACGGATCAGCTGAGCCCATCATGGAAAATGACTCCGAGGCTATGCCGGTTGCCACTGTGCAGTGCACTTACCCCGTGCTTCATATTTACCCGGTAGTAGCCTTTGCTTCCCTTTACCGGGCGAAAACTGGTTGTAAAAAGGAGCATGTCGCCGCGGTCCGGCTTTAGTACATGAGCCCTGGATTGCGCACGGGGTACCTGCTCGGTTATTACAAATTCGCCGCCGGTATAGTCCTGGCCGACCTGGTCCAGCATAAAGACCATTTGCATGGGGAAATAGACGGATCCGTAAAGATCCTGATGCAAGGTGTTAAAACCACCTTCACCGTATTTCAGAATGAGCACGGTGGGCTTGTTCTGCCCCTGCTCCCGGCAAAGCGCTTGCATTGCCTGGTGCGTATGAGGGAATGTTTTATCTATGTTCAGTTCCTGCATCCATTGGTTGGCTACCGGTGCTATTTTTGTATATACGTTTTCCCGCAGGGTAGTGATGAGGGAGGGGAGCGGATACCGGAAGTATTTATACTCCCCCAGGCCAAAACGGTACCGTTCCATGCTGATGGTTTTCCGGTAATTCTCATCTGCCGTATACGCATCTATAAACGCGTTACATTCCTGTTTGTTCAATACATTTTTTACAATGACAAAGCCGTTGTCGTGCAATTCTTCTGCGATCGCCGGCCAGTCTTTGGTGGCCAGCCGTGGTGCTATTTGTTCCATGACATTGATTTTAATTGAAAACAAAATTCACGCTATGACCGGGCCGGAACAATCCGAAACTTGCGCAACTATGATGCGCCGGGATTTCGGAGGCGGGTACGATTGGAGTCCCGGTCTTGCCGGGCAACATACTGCGGGATTGCGTATGTGGTTTAAATAACAATCGGTATCTTTCAGGCCTGGTTGTTTTGCCTTCTTCAAAAAATAAAAACGGGATCAGACGGATCTGAATACGAATATGAAATGGTACAACTTATGGGTATTTGCCGGATTGTTGCTGGCGATACATACAGCTGCACAAAACGCTGCGCCATCGGACCTGCGGGTGGATCTGGCCCGTTATACGGACAAGGTATGGAAAAACGGATTTGCTGCTGACCGCAGCCTGGAACAGGCAAAACTGGAACCCGGTACGTTTCAGACAACGCGTATTGCCAGTACAAATCCCTGGTTCTCCTGGATCATGAACAGTGATGAACAGGGCGCTGCCCAAACAGCGTATCAGATCCTGGTGGCTTCTTCGGCACGGGAGCTCCGGTCAGGTACCGGGGATGTTTGGAACTCGGGCAAAGTGACCACAGCTCAGCAATCGGGGATCATTTACAAGGGAAAAGATCTGCGTCCCAATACGGTCTATTACTGGAAAGTAAAGCTATGGAACGAGCACGGCGTAGCTACCAGTTTTTCAGCCCCTGCTTCGTTTTTAACAGATAGCGTCTTAACGCCGTTCCTGCCGCCACATGTGCCGCTGGTAAAAACTGCTCAGCAACCATTGACGCATCAGGCAATGAACAACGGGAACCTGTTCTATGATTTTGGAAGGGCGGCTTTTGGACAGCTTACCCTGCTTGCGGATGCCGCCGGGGAACGGGATACGTTGTGGATCCATGTGGGAGAAGCGATCGACGATAAGGGAGGTGTTGAACGAAAACCAAAAGGAACGATCCGGTACCGCTTGCTGGCAGTGCCTTTAAAGAAGGGCCTGCATCACTATCGGCCCGTATTTCCTCCGGATAAACGGAACACCGGAAGCAAGGCAATAAAGATGCCGGATTATATAGGAGAAGTATTTCCCTTTCGCTATGCCGAGCTCGGAAAAACATCGCCTTCAATAACCGTAAGGTCCGTGGAACGTTACGCGGTCAATTATCCGTTTGATGAGCATGCTGCAGTATTTGAAAGCTCCGATACCCTGCTCAACCGGATCTGGGACCTGTGTAAATATACCATGAAGGCGACCAGTTTTACAGGACTGTATGTAGACGGAGACCGGGAACGCATTCCCTACGAAGCAGATGCGCTGATCAACCAGCTTTCGCATTACGCAGTGGATGCGGAGTTCAATATGGCCAAGCGCTCTTTAGCGTATCTTATTTATAATCCAACCTGGCCTACAGAGTGGTCCTTACAAAATCTGCTGATCGCCTGGAATGATTATCTGTATTCGGGCGATATCCGTACGGTCAAAATGCTTTACCGGGAATTAAAACCAAAAACATTGCTGGCACTGGCGCGGCCGGATGGATTGATCAGCACCCGGACGGGTAAGCAGGACAGCAGCTTTACAAGGTCGATTCACATGACCCGATTTGATGGGAACGTAGTGCTGAAAGATATTGTGGACTGGCCGCAGAAAGGTGGCTTTGGCCTGCCGCCCGATGCTCTCGGAGAATCGGATAGCTTTGTATTTACAGATTATAATGCGGTGGTCAATGCCTTTCATTATGAGGCCCTGGTTTGCCTGAAAAAGCTGGCCCTGGTCCTGGGTGAAAAAGCCGATGCCGCTTTTTATGAAGCGCAGGCCGCAAAAGTAAAGCAGGCATTCCAGCGCAGCTTTATCGATCCGGAGTCGGGAATCATAAAAGACGGGGAGGATACCCGCCATGCTTCGCTGCATGCCAACATGCTGGCCCTTGCCTTTGAGCTGGTTCCGCAACAGTATAAAGCATCGGTCATTTCCTACATGCGCACCAGGGGGATGGCCTGCAGCGTATATGGTGCCCAGTTTTTGCTAAGTGGTTTATATGATGCAGAGCAGGACGGCTACGGGCTGGAATTGTTAACGGCAAAAGGGAAGCGCAGCTGGTATAATATGATGCATACGGGCTCTACCATGACCACAGAAGCCTGGGACACCGGGTATAAGAATAACCAGGACTGGAATCATGCCTGGGGCAGCGCACCTGCAAATATTATTGCAGGCAAACTAATGGGGGTTACGCCACTATCGCCTGCTTTTGGTACCATCGAAATAAAGCCCCGTCCCGGTCCGCTGCACCATGCCCGGCTAAAGCTGGCTACATTAAGGGGCAACGTACGGGTGGCCTTCAGCAAAACAGCCGGTTCGTTTCAGCTGGAAACCAGTTTGCCGGCCAATTCCCGCGGGAATATCTGTTTGCCAAAGCAGTCCGATTCGGATCAGGTTTTTAAAGATGGAAAAAGGATCCACGCTGTATCCGAAGGCCGGTTCTGGGTTGTAAAGAACGTACCGGCTGGAACGGCTAAATGGATGGTCCGCTATTTCTGACAGGCAACCGGCTGCCGGGAGTGCTCACTTTTTTGTACAGCATTCAAAGCGGATCGGTACCCGTTCCAAGGCCCCCCCTTTTTTTTTAGTTTTAAGGTTTTTATATATTTGTCCGGATGCAGATTAATCTTTTGCCATGACGGAGCTTAGCGACGAACAACTTTTCGTGCTGGTAAAACAACATGACCGTGCCGCTTTTGATCAGCTGTACAACCGGCATTGGTTGTCGTTGTTTAATAAGGCTTATAAACGGTTGCGGGACCGTGATGCCTGCTGTGATCTGCTTCAGGATATCTTTACGGATTTGTGGAGCAAGCGGGAGATCCGGGACATAGATAATCTGGCGGGATACCTGAATATTGCCGTGCGGAACAGGATCTATACCCTGTTGGCCCGGGGACAGGCCGGAAGTTATTTTGTACAGCCTTTTGAAGATATGGCGGGAGTTGGCAGTGCCGACAGTAATTTTAATCAAAAAGAGATCAGTAAACTGATCCGGCTTTGGATGGAGAGCCTGCCGGAAAAGCGGCGGGAGATTTTCCGGCTTCGTTTTTACGAGGGTGCTTCCACACGGCAGATCAGTGAATACCTGAATATTTCGCAAAAAACCGTTCAGAACCAGCTACTGCTGGCGTTCAGGGATCTGCGTCTTCACCTGGCGCATTATCTCGCCGTTGCGGGTGTGCTTACCGTCCTGAACGCCTCCGTTTAAAAAAAAGTTCCGTTTCTTTTGGGAGATTTTCTTTTTTAACAGACATATAGGTATAACGCCGTATGAATGTCTGAAAAGGAAACAAGATATCTGCAACGACTTGCCCGTAAAGTGCTGGCCGGGAAGGCTTCTGAAGAGGAGCGGCTCTTCCTGGAAGAATATTATAATGTTTTTGAACGGAAGCCGGGGATCGAGGAAGAAGTAACGGAAGAAACGCTGAAGCATCTGCAACAGTCTGTACTGGACCGGATCCATAACCGTATAAATGTACGGGAACTGCCCCGGCATTCTGTGTCCCGGAACTGGCGCCGGCTGGCCGTTGCGGCGGTTTTCCTGCTGGTAGCGGGCATGGGGTTGATGTTTATGATCCGCAAGGCCCCCCGGCCGGAAGTTACCCGGCAAGCCCCGGCTAATATACTACCTGGCGGCAACAGAGCCACTCTTACGTTGAATGATGGTTCTACGATCCTTTTGGATGATATGAAAAAGGATTCCCTGGTGCAGCAGGGAGGAATACAGGTAACCAAAACAGCAGATGGCCTGCTGGTGTATGCGGTCGCCGGTCAGCAGTCCGCGTCATCAGCCATTGCGTATAATACCATTACCACACCAAGGGGCGGTCAATACCAGGTATTGCTGCCGGACGGCAGCCGGGCCTGGCTGAATGCCGCCTCTTCCATTCATTTTCCAACCCGGTTTCAGCAAGGCCAACGGAGCGTTTCTATAACCGGTGAGGTTTATTTTGAGGTGGCCCATAAGCCGGCACAACCTTTTGTGGTTACAGCGGGTGAGACCACGGTTCAGGTGCTGGGTACACATTTCAATATAATGGCCTATCCCAATGAGGAAGTCCTGAAGACCACGCTGGCGGAAGGCGCTGTTAAAATTACGAAGGCGGGTAACAGCGCGGTGCTGCATCCGGGAGAACAGATGCAGGTGAACGACCGGCTGTTTAAGGTAGTGCCGCATGTAGATCTGGATGCCGAGCTGGCCTGGAAGAACGGGTTGTTCTATTTTAAAAATGCGGGCATAGAAACCGTGATGAAGCAGGTAGAACGCTGGTACAATGTAAATGTACAATACAAAGGCAGTATACCTGCCAAACAGTTTACCGGAACCATACCACGCTCCGCAACGCTTTCCGAGCTGATGGAGATGCTGAGCTTTTATGACGATATGAAATGTGTGATTGATGGCAATACCATTACGATCCAGTAAGCATAACGATGTTAATCTGATTTTTTAACCAAAATTGAACGATGAATTAAGGACAAAAAAAACCGGGAAGTGCTTGGACCCACTTCTCCGGTAATGAGGAGCTGTAAAACGATTTAAAATTTTAAACCCCTAACAATTGCAAAAGTATGATTTCTCAACAAAAAGGGAAATACCCGGCACCGTCGTGTGTTTCCTCCATCTTTCTTGCCATGAAATTGACGGTTTTTTTTCTGATGGCTGCCATATTGCAGGTAAGCGCAGCAGGTTACGGCCAGCAGTTAACGATCAACGAAAAAAACATACCGGTAACGCGGTTGCTGCAGATCATCGAAAAGCAGACATCCTACCATTTTTTGTACGATAATCTTCAGCTGAAGGATATCCGGGTAGAGCGCATCAGCGTAAACAAAGCCAGTATAGCGGAGGCACTCAACGAAATATTTAAGGAACTGCCTTTAAGCTATAAGATCGTAAGGAATACGATCGTGGTAAAGCGTAATAAGGAACCGGTAACACCAGCCAGGCCGGCACCGGTCCGGACGGTGGTACCCGTGGAGCGGGTGATCACCGGGAGGGTGGTCAATACCCGGGGCGAACCCCTCGAAAATGCCAGTGTAAGCATAAAAGGTACGCAGACAGGCGTTGTTTCGGATGCCAATGGTGTGTTTGCCATTCAGGTGCCCGATGCAGGAACCATACTGGTTATTTCCCACGTCGGGTATAAGGATAAAGAGATCGTAACCGGCAATCAGAAAAATATTGAAGTGGTGCTGGACCCGCAGCAGGAGTCGATGGATGATGTAGTAGTGGTTGCCTACGGTAAACAAAAGAAACTTTCTGTGACCGGTGCGATCGCTTCTATTTCAACAAAAGAGATCAAACAAAGTCCGGCGGCCAACCTTGCGGTGACCCTGGCGGGGCGTTTGCCGGGGTTAACCGCCCTGCAGCGAAGCGGTGAACCGGGCCGGGATGCAACGGCGCTGTTCCTAAGGGGGATCGGCACCCTGAACGGTACGTCGCCGATTATTTTAGTGGATGGGGTGGAACGCGAAATGACCTACATCGATCCCAATGAAGTAGAGAACGTAACCATCTTAAAGGATGCTTCCTCCACCGCTCTGTTTGGTGTGCGGGGTGCAAACGGTGTTATACTGGTGACCACCAAACGCGGCGTAAGCAGCAAGCCTACCATCGGATTAACCTATGAATACGGGTTGCAGGGCTTTACCCGGTCGCCTTCCATGCTGAACTCCTATGACTGGGCCCGGCTGAAGAATGAGGCCTGGGCCAATGATAATCCGGGTGTTGATCCGGACGATCCGGTCAATCAGCCGCCTTATTCGGAGTATGCACTGGACCGTTTCATGTACCAGGAATACCCGGAAGCCTATCCGAATACCAACTGGCAGAAAATGTTGTTCAACGACTATGTAGCCCAAAAACGCTATAACCTCAATTTATCCGGGGGAAGTGAGTATGTGCAGTATTTTGTAAACGTTGGGTTCCTGGATCAGGGCGGACAGTGGAAAATTGATCCCAGCGTTAAGGACTATGATCCTTCCAGTTTTTTAAAACGGTATAATTTCCGCTCCAATATCGATGCCAAATTAAACAAGGCGGGTACCCTCAGCACCTTCTTAAACGCAGCCGGATATTTTGAAAAAGTCAATTCACCCAATGCCAATACCGATGAGATCTTCCGCCGTACCTATGCTTTCTTCCCGGTAGTGCTGCCGGGACCGCTGACACCGTCCGGGGAAGTGCTCATCGGACCGGGAAACTATAACGAATCGCCCTGGGCAATGATCAACCGGAGTGGGTATCGCCAGGAAACAAGGAATAATATCACCGCCTCCTGGGGACTCAAGCAGGATTTTAGCTTTATTACCAAGGGGCTTTCCGCACGGTTTATGGCCTCCTTTGATACCCGGACCATCTATTCATTAACAGCGGCAAAGAGCTACCAGCGTTGGATACAGATCATTGATCCCAATACGCCCAACCATGAAGGAATGGATAGTGTGCAATATAGCCGGATACTGCTCGATATGGAAAATACCCCGCTGAACATCGGCAGCGGCTCTAATTTTCAGTCATTCTTTAATTTCCAGTTTGCGGTGGATTATAACCGGGTATTTAAACAAAAACATGCTTTCACCGGGCTGCTGCTGGCACAACAGGAAACGAGGGTGTTGCCCAATGACCGGATCCCCTACAACCTGCGCGGGATCTCTGCCCGGGCCTCCTATGCATACGACAGCAAATACCTGCTGGAGTTTAATGCAGGCTACAATGGATCGGAACAATTTGCTAAAGGCCGGCGGTATGGTTTCTTCCCCACGATATCCGGGGGATGGGTGGTGACGAACGAATCCTTTTTAAATTCCAGCGAGCTCCTTTCATTACTCAAATTAAGAGCTTCTTACGGAAAGGTAGGCAGCGACCGCTTGGGAGGAAGACGCTTTTTGTACCTGGATGATATACAGCGGGCCAGCGGCGGCGGTTTTAGCAGCTCGCTGGGGCGCGGAGGCCTGATCGCCGAGAACTATCTCGGCAATCCTAATATTCAATGGGAGGTTGCAAAAAAAGCCAACCTGGGTCTGGAACTCGGATTTTTTAATAACGACCTCAACCTGATGATCGATCTCTTTAACGAACGGAGGGATAATATCCTGATCAGCCGGCAAACTATTCCAATGGTCTATGGGATCGAGCCCGGGCGTATGGCTCCGGTGAACATGGGAATCGTGGAGAACAAGGGCTACGAGATCGAGCTGAACTACAAAAAAGCCATAAACCGGGATTGGTCTTTTTTATCAAAACTCAACTTCAATTTTGCGCGTAACAAAGTGCTGTTCTCAGATGAGCTGCAGTTGCCCGGGGATTATGCCTACCGGTACCGGCAAACCGGCTTTCGTTTAGGACAGGTATTCGGGTATCCGTTGCAGGATGGCTATTACACCAGCTATGACGAAATAGCAAACGAGGGATTAAATTATGTAGGATACACGGTAAGACCCGGCGATTTCAAGTACGTAGACACCAATGGGGATAAGACCATCGATGAGCGGGATATGATCCCTATGGGGTATTCAGCCATCCCGGAATATACGCTGGGCGCGGCATTCAGCATCACCTATAAAAATTTTGATCTTTCCTTTTTATTTCAGGGCAACCTGAATGTGTCGCAGCCGCTTTCCGGTTACGGCACCATGGCCCTTACGGATTTCAGGGAACGCCACCTGTATGCCTGGACTCCCGAGCGGGCCGCCAATGGTGAAAAGATCCTGTATCCCAGGCTGTCCACCGGCGGAAGCTCCAGCGAGCGGGACTATAATGCATTCTTTATCGAGAACCGGAGTTTTGTACGGCTGAAGAATGCAGAGGTCGGATACCGGTTGCCGGAAAAATGGGCACACAAAATAGGCAGCAAGGAAGTGCGTATTTATGCAAATGGGTTTAACCTGATCACCTGGGATAAAATGCGGACAAAGGACTTTGATCCGGAAGTGGATAACTCACTCAGTTATCCGGTGTACCAGATCTTTAACACCGGGGTGAATGTTACATTTTGATAATCTCTTACAAAAACGATATGAAAAGAATAACGTTTAACATATTGCTGATGGCCACTGTGCTTGTCGGCGCTTGCAGGAAAGATCCGCTGGATCTTATGCCGGATGGTCGGATCACCATCGACCAGGTGTTTACGGATGAAATGATGGCAGCGGAATACGTAAATACGATCTATGCCAATATGCAGCACTACGGCACAGCATATAATTACTGGACCATGCTGGCCGGATACTCGGACGAAGCCCACGATAATGATTTTCCGCAGGACATGGGGCGCGCTCCGTCCCGCTGGTACAATGGCGAGCTGCGCCCCAACTGGAACCCGATGGATATTCCTGCTTCCGTTGGATCCTACGATCCCACCACCAACGGTTTTTATTATCGCAACGGATGGAAAGCCATCCGGCAGTCAAATGTTTTTTTGGCCAATATCGACAAGACGGTGTTTACAAATCCCACCGTTAAAGCAAGGCTGATCGCAGAAGTAAAGACCCTGCGGGCGTTCTTTTACCTGGAGCTGATCAAGATGTATGGCGGCATGCCCGTGGTGGATAAACCCTTTACGGTTGACTTTAAATTTGAAACACTTCCCCGGCAATCGTTTAAGGAATGTGTTGATTTTATAAAACAAAACTGCGATGAGGCCATTGCCGAAACCAATTTTCCCTGGCGGGTTACAACGGAGCCGGAACGGGGAAGGTTCACCAAAGCCGTGGCGCATGCGGTGCGTTCGCAGGCACTTCTTTTCGGTGCCAGTCCTTTGTGGAACCCGGAAGGCGATGCCGGTCGCTGGGCCCTTGCTGCGGCCGACATAAAACAATCGCTAGAGGCGCTTACAGATGCGGGTTATCAGTTATACCCGGAATACGAAGCCTATTTTTATGGCCGCTCTGATCTGAGCCCCAGTCCCGGTGATAAAGAAACCATTTACGAGGTAAAGACCTTTGGTGGTACACCGGAGTTCAGTCACCTGATGTTCCGGATGCATGCCATCCCCACACTGGGTGGTGATAAAGCCGGATGCAGCCCGTCGCAGGAGCTGGTAGATGCTTATGAGATGGCCAATGGCCAGGTACCGGTATTGGGTTACCAGGACGACGATCACCTGCAGCCCGTTATCAATACGGCTTCCGGCTATGATGAAAAACATCCCTATCTGAACCGGGACCCCCGTTTTTATGCCACCGTATGGTATAACGATGCGTTATACGGCGATGTGAATGGCAAACCCTATCGCATTCAATCCTACGTAGGCGGGGCTGATGGTATTTCAAACCTGATGCAACGGACACACAATGGCTACTACCTGCGTAAGTTCCGGAACCCGAAACAGCTAGATCCCAATACGGGCACGGCACTGTTTAAAAAATACCGTCTGGGTGAAATATATCTGAACTACGCTGAAGCCGCCAACGAAGCTGCCGGTCCTACCAGCGATGTTTATGACGCGGTAAATGCCATAAGGGCACGGGTAAAGATGCCCGCGCTCCCGGGTGGGTTAAATAAGGAAGAGATGCGGGAACGGATCCGCAGGGAACGGCGGGTGGAAATGTCGTTTGAAGAACAGCGGATATGGGATGTGCGCCGCTGGAAGATCCTGGGGCAAACCGATAAACTCACAACCGGTATTGAATGGACAAAGACCGGAGAGGGACAGTTTACAGGGAAGCGGGTTGTTGCCGGAAGAAGGAAAAGCTGGATGGATAATTACCTGATCATCCCGATACCGACGAGTGAGTTAACGCTGATGCCCCTTTGGGAACAGAACCCCGGATGGTAAACAGGATACCGCGCAATGGCGTTGGGGGCTGTTCAGGATCCGTGTAATGTAAGGAGCATGCTTCTTTATCCGGACCTTCCGGAGCCTGCATGGTAACGACATCTGTTGACGACGCCATCGCTTATTAATCATTTTTGAAACAAAAACTATGTCGACAAAAAATTATATAGTAGCCGCATTGCTGGTGGTTTTGACCGGTATTGCCGGGGCCTGCAAAAAGGATGAAAACAAATTGCCGGTAAACAATGCACCCATCCCGCGGATATTAACGTTTGTACCGGAAAATGCAGGTCCGGGGGATCTGCTGACGATTAAGGGATTGCATTTTTCCCCGGATCCGGAAAAGAATATTGTGCGGTTTAACCAAACGGTTGTGGCCGCGCAATCGGTAAGTGATACGGCAATTACCGTGGTGGTTCCGGAGCTTACTGTGAAATCTGCTGGTGTAACGGTAAGGAGTAACGGTAAGATCTCGAACAGGAAAAACCTCAACCTGGTCCAGATCAAAAAGTTTGGGGATGATTTTAACCGGGCTAACGTGGCGCTGGTGGATAACACGGTTGTGCCCAATCCTCTCGGCACTTCCTGGGAAATTGTAACCGGAAGATTTGCACTGGAGAATAACCAGCTGGCCACACACGCCGGAGGTGTGGAAACCTATATGCTGTATCGGGCCCCTGAGGTGGACATGAAAGCCGGGAATGATAACTTCTTTAAGCTTTCGGCATCGGTTACCGTTTCCGGTGGTGGTTCATTTGGCGGGGTGATCTTTAATGCGCAGGCAGACAATAAAAGATTTTATCTGTTGAGAACGGCGGGTAAAATGGTTCAGTTGCTGAAAACCGGCAGCAATGGGTTGGGCGACTGGGCTGCGATCATGATCAACGATAATTTTGAAGGATTTGTTGACAACAAGAAATACCGGGTGGATATCTCTTCTTCAACTACCGGAAAGATCACGATCAAAATTTCGGATCCGGATACGAATGGTGTAATGCTGGATCGTACAGTAGAAGATGCCAATCCTTATACAGGAGGCGTTCCCGGTTTTTACTATTTCGGGTTAGCAAATCCTGTGAACATCTATTTTGATGATTTTTCACTGGAGCTGCAATAAATAATAGGGTTTAAACTTTTACAGAAATAATGTAGAAGTGCCCTCGTCAGCAAGTTGAAACAACTTGAATGGTCAAACGAATAATCCACCGCAGAGGCCGTGCAACACAATCATTATGTTCCGTAGTGTTTAAATGATTGATTACGGCAGCTCCGGCTGGTCATTAAAAATCCGTCCTACCGGAGTCCATCCGGGAGACAAAAAAAATAGTGCAGATGAAATCGTTTCTTTTATTAATGGGATGCGTCCTGTTGACAGCCTGTGGCAGAAAAACAACAACGGTTAATGATCCCGGAACAGAAAGCAAAGAAGTGCCGGTCTCATTGTTTGCGGATCCGCAATTTGAAACCGGGCTTTATTTAAAGGGGGATGTAAGCGGCGCGCCGTCCGCCGGGGAGTCTTTGTATCCCTTTGGTAAAAAAGGCACCAAACCCGCCTGGGAACTGGCAGAGTGGGCCAGTAAATATTTATTGCATCAAAATGAAATGACCGATAATAACGGGGAAAAACGGTATGAGAACCGGGGTAAGCTGCTGTCCTTTGTACGTGAGGGCAATACAACAAAGATCCGTATGGATGTTAAAGCCTCGGCGGAATATGACCACCCCCGCAAAAGCGGAGAATCCTGGCCCCACCTGCTACTGGAACAGGCATTTGCGGTAAAGCCCTTCCTGAAATATACAGATAAACTGATCCTGAATTTTGAAGGACGCCTGGTAAGCGCTGTTTCGGGCATGCCCTCCGGCAGCTTTAATCCCGATCTGCATACCGCCCAGTTCCAGCTCTTCATTACATTGCAAAATCTTAACCCGCAATCGCCCAGCTATGGAGAACTCGTGTGGTTTGGCGTGCCTTTTTATGATTACCGGCACCCGCAGCTGCAGGTGTATGCCGCACAGGATATAGGCAAGGGCGATGCTACCGGAATGTTTATCTACAGCCTGGGTACCACGGATTATATGCAGGGCAGTTTTCATGATGGTAACTGGGTAAAGGTGGAAAAAGATCTGAAGCCGCTGATGGTAAAGGCGGTGAACCTGGCAAAGGAGCGCGGGTACCTCAAGGGCGCTACCCTGGATGATATCCGGCTTAGTGGCATGAATATCGGCTGGGAAGTGCCGGGCACGTTTGATGCTGGATTTGAGTTTAAGGGATTTGATCTGAAGTACCTGCCCTTAAAAGAGGGGAGCGGCCGTTAAAGAATAGCATCGGGAATTTATGTTAAATGATCAGATGATAAAAAAATAGCTATGAAACTGAAAAACAAAAAAACGCTGCTTCCGCTTTTTGTGCTTATGTTACTGATCAGTGCATGTTCGAAGGAACGTACTTACGATACGGCAGGTGATGGTATACCAAAGAGGATGATTGCGCATACCAGCAAAAGCGGCCAGACAACAGCGGCTGGTATCGAATTGCTTACCGATAGAACATTTCAGCGGGGGTTTAACGTACTGCATCCGGGCTCGGGTACACTGGAAGGCACACTGCAGTACCCCGGTGGGGTTACGGCACCCCAATGGAACCTGGCGCAGTGGTACAGTAATGCAAGCATCTATGGCGCAGCACCGGTTGCGCTTGGCTCCGGGTCTTACCGTTTTGCCAACGCAAATAAGGCCATTACGATTGGGCCCGTATCTTCGGCAGATAACGATCTTGTTTTTGCAATTAATGGACAGAATGAGTTTGGAAACAGTTACCGTACTGCTTCCCAGCCATTCCCTCACCTGCTGGCTGATCAGCGGATTGCAGATCCTGATGGCTGGCTGGGGACTTCAACGCCGTTCCTGGGTGGTCTGGATAGTATGGTTTTTAATATAGACGCCCTGTTGCAATATCATACACGCAATCAAAAAGCGGGTTATGATCCTTCCATCCATGCCTTACAGTACAGCTGTAGCTTTCTTATTCAGAACTTACGTGCAGGAAATCCCGGTTATGGCAAATCCATGTATTTTTTGGTAATGTTGTTTGACGATCGATATCCTTTACCCGGTCTTTCCATTAACGAAGATATTTTCAGCGGGCGGCTTATCTATGATGTAGGCATTGCGCCGTTTACGGCTGCCGGGCTGGTACAGGGACAATGGAAGCATATACACGGGGATTTATTACCCTATATAAAGCAGGCATTGACCGAAGCCTGGAGCAGGGGATATCTTCTGGAATCTCAAAACTATAACGACTACAAGCTGTCTCTTTTCACCATGGGGTTTGAATGTACGGGTTTAAATATAGGCACCATGCAGACAAAAAATACAACGCTTGTGGCTTTCTGATGACAGGAGCGTTCCCATTGGCATGAAGATAAACAGATGATTGCTGCATAAACATTAACGCTCGATACCCGGTACTCAGCAATAGGTTATTTGAAAGAGGTTATTGGCCGGATCGGCCCCCGGTGATCAGCCCCTTGATATTGTAAGGGCAGACCCTTGGAAAAAGGGAAATCTTCGTATAGTAAAAGGGGATTGTTCAGATGGCCCGTAAACGGAGGAGGCTCGTGGAAAGTATGGGTGATGGTACTTCTGAAAGTAGCAAAGTGATCGGTTACCGCTTTTAGGGAATGCTGCAGAAACGCTTCATACACCACTGGTTAATGCGGCCGTCCGGCATTGCCGGTAACCACGCGCACTTTTAAGACCGTTCGGTGATATGGACCTGAGGATCCCGGATGCGATCGGCAAAAGATTAAAATGATGAACAAAGCAGGTATAATGATACTCATGTTGCAGGCTTTTGTACAGGTAAGCTGCGGCGGTCAGTATGAATGGAAACAGGATAAGGGCGATGCTGTTTCAATGGATAGCATCATGCTCATCGGCGAACAGGAGAATACGGGTATGCCGGTTATAGCCGATTATGCGGAGGGAAACACACCGGTAAACAGGTTGTATATATCCTCCCGTTATATTGGTAATCGCTTTCTTAAGGATCGCAACTTATCCATATCAGGATCGGGGATCCGGTCGGCATCGGGTAGCACCGCAATGATGATAAATACCCGTGAGCTGGAGACCCGCGGGCTGTACAAACCTGTTACCGGTGGCGGGCCACATATCTGGATCAGTAAAAAATTTGGCGAAGCCGTGCGTCCCTGGTCCGTAAGTAAAGGAGAACTGGTTTTGCAGATGTATGCAGACGTTCCCGAAGTACACCTTGCCGATCAGAAGGGAGATACGGCCAGCTATGGCTTTGCAGCAAATCAGGCACCGGTTACCCAACTCTCTTTTGGTGTTTACCTGAAAGACCGGCTGAGTAAAAAGGTATTCGCCTACATTATCTGTGTATACGAAAGCCGGGGCAGTTTTGCAGAGTCGGCTAAAAATAATGATACGTTTACCAACTTTACATCTACACCGCTGCAACCTTCCAGCAGGTACATCACTATGTCGCCGGCCTCCGCACCGTTGCAATCGCGTCCTTTTACGGGGCAGCGTTTTTTTAAGGTACACATCACCGGGCAAAATTTACTCAAAGCGATAAAGGATACCGGTGACGGTATGTCAACCGATCTCTCCAACTATGAGGTTACAATGGCAGGGGTGCTTTTTGAGCTGCCCAATCACGTGGTCAACGGGCACAATGCATCGCGGGTAAATGTATCAAAACTGCAGGCTTTTATGCTCAGGTAACATTTTTTTTTAACAGTACAGGCGTTTTTTCGCCTGAACAGGAAATATGAATAGTATGCTTAAGACAGGATATTTATTGATTGCATGGCTGACCTTGTATCCATGCGTTATTGGATCCGGTATGCAGGACGGCGGCAATAGCAGGGGCGCTTTGTTGACCGTTGCCGGTGAGCGGGATAAAGCGGTGCGCGGAAAAGAACTGATCAGGGATACCCGGTTCAGACAGGGCTTTTCGCTTTCTCCGTTAACGCCGGAAGAAGTAATGGCCGCAGGTAGTTTTGATAAGGCGCATAAGGGATATTACTATTTTGAGGAAAAGGACAAAAAGCCGGTATGGGAGTTTTGTCAATGGGCAAGTAAGCATTCGCTGGAGGGTGCGGTGCCGGAAAAAAATCCGGATCATAGTATCCAGTACCGCAATGCCGCCAAACGGGTCATGCGTTACCGGGACGGAACCCTGCACATAGGGGTTACCACCAGCAAAGAATATACAGCGCCCAGGAAGGCTGGTGGTGCGTTTACCGGTTTTCTGATACAACAGGATTTTCCGGACCTGCCCGATATCGGCCGTATGCAGCATCTTTATTTTTCTGCAGCGCTGAAGGTCGTAAAATGTGAACGGAAAATGACGGACCAGGAATATGATCCGGCCATACATACGGCGCAAACGCCCATGTATTTTATTTTGAAGAACAGGAACCCCCGGTCTAAAGATTATAATTATGCCATATGGCTGGGTGTACAATCGTTTGATTACCGCTATCCGAAAATGAATCCAAAAGAAGAGATCGGTTTTGATAACGACACACATATGTACATGTATAATATACCACAGACAGCTGTTTGGGGGGTGCAGACAACGTTTCATGATCATCAATGGCATCAGGCGCAGGTGGATCTGTTGCCTTCCGTTTTACAGGCCATAGAAGGGATGAAAACAAAAGGCGCTTTTCTGGATTCGGATCCGGCGGATCTGGTGCTTGCAGGAATGAATTTTGGCTGGGAGTGCCCCGGAACCTTTGATGTAGCACTGGAAGTAAAGGGACTAAGCCTGATAGTGGTGAATAAGAAATGACCGGCAGGTAAGACTAAACAGGTCTGTAACCGTAGTCTTTGCCCTCAATAAACACAACCGTAAGGTAACAAAACACAACGTTATATTTAAGTGATGCGTATAAAAACGATTCTGGTATATGGGATGTTTACCTGTTTTGTTGGGTTAAACGTACCGGCGAAAGCCCAATCCGGATGGAAGATCTTATCCGGCAGGTGGAACCTGTCCGGAAGTAAGCTGACTCCCGTAACGGGGAAGGAACAGTTATACACCATAATGGATAAGGATTCGGGAAAGGAAAAGGAATGGAATGCACTTTCCGTGGACTTACGGCTGGCAGCTGATGCAACCGGTAAAACGATTGGTATCATGCTGAATATACAGTCCCCGGACGATTATCAGCTTTTGAGGATAACCCCGGAGACCGAACGTTCGGTGATCCAGATGTTGCATTGGAAATACGGATATTTCAGGATGTGGCAGGAAGTGATTGTACCCGGAAGGCTGGACAATATCTGTACGGTTTCTATCGTAAAGGCCCCTGCCGTAGACCCCGAAGACTGGCGGCCCTGGAAGATCATGATCCGGGAAAAGGAAACAGGCCGGGTCCTCCTGAAACAGGGGATATCAAATGATATGCCCGCATTTGGCCTCGGGCGGGTGGGCTTATACGCTACAACACCTTTCGTAACGTTTTCAAACTTTTCGTTGACGCTCCCGGATGCAGGCAGCAGAAACCCGGCGCTGGTATTGCCATCCGTGTTTTCGGATGGCATGGTGCTTCAGCATTCCCGCCCGAATCCCGTTTGGGGTAAGGCTGTTCCGGAAGCTGAGGTTGCCATACACATCGCAGGGGCACTGCTTAAGACCCGTGCTAATAAGGACGGCCACTGGATGATCCGCCTGCCGGCGTTGCAGGTGAGTGATAGCCTGGATATGAAAGTGGTTTCAAAAAAAGACACGGTCTGCATCCGGAACATCGCCGTAGGGGAGGTTTGGCTGGCCTCCGGGCAATCGAATATGGAAATGCGGACCTGGCAAAGTGATGTATCCGGGACCATAACAAAACAATCGGCGGATGGTAAGCTGCGCATCTTCAAACAACCGCAATGGCCCTCCGGGTACCCGGTTTTTTCTTCCGGTGGTGAATGGATTCCCGCAGATTCGGGTGCGGTAATGGGATGGTCGGCCGTGGTCAGCAGTTTTGGGGCCGAGCTGAGAAAAGAACTGCAGGTACCCGTAGGCATCATTTGTGCCTACTGGGGTGGAACTGCTGTTGAGAGCTGGTTTCCCCGGGAAGTGCTGGCAAAGGATCCGGTTACCGTGCCCATTCTGAACCGGTACCGGCAATCGTTGACCGACCTGGAAAAACAGCAACCTGTAGAAACCCGCTTTCCCTGGAGCTGGGATGTGGCAGGGCAGAGCCATACTCCAGGTAATTTGTACAATGGTATGATTGCACCGTTGATCCCCTATTCCATCAAAGGGGTACTGTGGTACCAGGGTGAGTCCAATACGCAAAAGGCACGGCAGTATGAACACCTGTTCCCCCTGCTGATCGATACCTGGAGACGAAAATGGGAGCAACCGCAACTCCCTTTTTTCTATGTGCAGCTTGCCGGATATGATGGTAAGCAATCTGCCTCTGATATCGAATCGGCATGGCCGCAGTTAAGGGATATACAGCGCAGGGTACTGGATAAGAAAGATCATACCGGTATGGTTGTGGCCTTTCATCTTGGCGATTCGCTGGATATACATCCTTACCGGAAGAACGAGATCGGGTTAAGACTGGCCAACCTGGCACTGCATGATCTGTATGGCTTCAACCGGCTCATCAGCCGGGGCCCCCTGCCGCAGGAAACTTCATTTAAGAATGGCAGGGTCATCATCCGGTTCAGGGAAACAGCCGCCGGTTTAACGAGCGGTAACGGAAAACCGGTATCGGGATTTACCATTGCCGGAAGGAACCAGGTATTTTATCCGGCTGCGGCCATCATTTCAACGGATGGGAAAAGCATAACCGTATATTCGGACCAGGTAACAGCGCCGGTAGCCGTACGGTATGGCTGGGCGAATTATTCCTCCGAGGCCAACCTGGTAAACAGCGCAGGCTTGCCGGCATCGCCATTCCGTACAGACAACTGGAAGCTGCCGACGGACGATACATTATAAAAATAAAAACCGGAAATCATGCATAGTTGGAAATTATTGATCCTTTTGCTTGCGGGCAGTATCGGCCTGCATGCGCAAAAGAACATCGGGCATAAGGCCGCTGAGTATTGGAGCAGGAATCAGTGGAATGCGCATTGGATCACGATTCCGCAGGAGTTGGGGTCGAAATACGATTATGGGATACACCGCTTCAGAAAGGTCTTCGAACAGAAGACCGTTCCCGACACCTTCATCATCAACCTGTCTGCCGATCCCCGGTATGAGCTTTTTGTAAATGGTACCCGCATTTGCAGAGGACCGGCCAGGGGCAGCCTGTACAACTGGCATTATGAAACCATCAATATTGCCCCGTTCCTGAAAAAGGGAATGAATCTGATCGCGGCCACGGTCTGGAATTACGGGGAATGGTCGGCAGGTGCACAAATATCCATGTACACCGGGCTGATTATACAGGGGGAGTCGAAGAATGAAGAAGTGGTTAATACCGATCATAGCTGGAAGGTATATACCGACCGGTCCTTTAGTCCTTCGCTGGTATACCTGCAGGACGTGGGCCCGGGCGATGTGATAAAAGGGGAGGCTTATCCCTGGGGTTGGAAGGACAATGGTTTTGATGATGCCAAATGGAAGGATGCCGTGGTTAAGGAGCGCGGACAGCCGGCTGGAACCGGAACCCAGTACCTGCATGCGTTAACACCCCGGAGTATTCCGTTGATGGAAGCGCGGGCGGAAGGGCCGATGAAAATACGCCGCAGTACAGGAATCGATGTAAAAGGTGATTTTATACCCGGTCACCAGCCGCTGCGTATTCCTCCGCATGCTAAGGTGTCGATACTGCTGGACCAGGAATACCTGACCAATGCATACCCCGCATTATCGGTAAGTAAGGGTGGCGCATCAAAGATTGCGGTCACCTATTCGGAAGCCATGTATATCGATGATCGTAATAAAGGCAACCGGGATGAAATAGACGGTAAACATATAAAAGGGTTTGTGGATGTTTTTTATCCGGAAGGCGGAAAAGAGCGGGTCTATAGTCCTTTATGGTTTCGAACATTCCGGTATATACAGCTGGATATTGAAACAAAAGAACAGGAGCTGATCCTGAACTCCTTCAGCCGGGAATTTACGGGCTATCCCTTTAAGGAGAACGGCAGTTTTTATTGTAATGACAGTACCCTGCACGATATCTGGAATGCGGGCTGGCGCACGGCACGGCTTTGTGCCGGGGAAACGTATTATGATTGTCCGTATTATGAACAGCTTCAATATACGGGCGATACGCGTATACAGGGACTGATCTCGCTGTATGTAAGCGGTGATGACCGGCTGATGCGGAAGGCCATAACGGACATTGCCTCATCCATAACCTCCGAAGGTATTTTACTGAGCCGGTACCCTGCAAGGTATAACCAGGTGATTCCTCCGTTTTCATTGTACTGGATTAATATGGTGCATGATTACTGGATGCATCGCAATGATGAAGTATTCGTTAAAGCCAACCTGCCGGTACTAAAAAATATCCTGAACTGGTTTGAGCAAAGGGTCGATACGCAAACAGGTCTCCTGGGCCCCTTGCCACACTGGAACTTTGTAGACTGGCCGGTTGAATGGCCCTGGAGCGACAGGGCGCCCATTGGCGGTACACCTCCGGGTGCCGTTAAGGGAGGCTCATCCATCCTGAGTCTGCAATTGGCCTACTCGCTTGCCGATGCAATAGCGCTCCTGGAATATTTTAACGAAACGGCACTGGCTTCAAAATACAAAAAACTAAAACAGTCGATCTGCGCGGCAGCGATGAAACAATGCTTTGATGAACAGCGGGGGCTGATGGCAGATGATATCGCACACAGCAGCTTCAGTCAGCATGCATCGATCATGGGCATCCTTTCCGGCGCAATCAGCAGGGACCGGCAGCAGCGGGTATTTGAAAAGCTGAACTCGGACGCTTCGCTGATACAGGCAACGGTCTATTACCGGTTTTACCTGTTCCGGGCCATGAAAAAGGTGGGACTGGCAGATCAGTATCTTGGCAGCCTCGATATCTGGAAGGCAATGCTGAAGAACGGGCTTACCACTTTTGCAGAACAACCGGAACCGTCCCGTTCTGACTGTCATGCATGGAGCGCCAGTCCAAATTATGATCTGCTGGCAACGGTTTGCGGTATTACACCCGCAGCGCCGGGGTTCAAAAAAATAAAGATCGCTCCGCATCTGGGTGCCTTAAAATGGGTGAAGGCAACCATGCCGCATGCCAATGGCATTATTGGAGTAGCACTGCGGCAGCAGGATAACCGGCTTACCGGTACGGTAACGCTGCCGCCGGGAACGGATGGTATGTTTGAATATAAAGGGATCCAAAAGAAGCTGACACCGGGGGTCAATAAGCTGGATTTGGAAAAAGGAGCCAGGTAAAGCGGAGGTTGATGTAGATCCTGTTTAAGACGGCTTGTGCGGCCAGATCCTGATCTGCCGGTTTCGGATACAAGGCATGTATGTTCTGATAATGCGGTGTGGAGTTGCCGGATCCCTGGTTGGGCAGCGGGCATACAGGCAGTACCGGTAACTTTATTCTTTCAGACTGGTTATCTTTGCCGGAACGTTGCCTGCAAATAAATACTACATATTTTAAATCCGATAAAATGAAGCAGCCCGGTAACCGGTCTCCGATCAATCGCCGTCAGTTCGTCGCTACCAACGCTAGGCTTGGTGTTTTTTTTCTTTTGGGCATACCGGCGCTATCCGTTGCCGGCGAAAAAGCCGGTGTACAGGCCGGTAAGAAGGCGCTTGAGTTTAAGCACTTTCCCAATGCGCTTTATGCTTTTGTATGGCGCAACTGGGGGCTGGTACCTCTGCAACGGATGGCAGGAGCTGTGGGTGCTGCTCCGGACCAACTGGAGTCGATCGCACGGTTTATGGGATTGCCTCCCGCACCGGTAGTAACAGATGAACAGTGGCAGCGGAGCTATTTAACGGTTATCCGCCGGAACTGGCACCTGTTGCCCGATGCCCAGTTGCAAACATTATTGGGCTGGAATGCGGCACAAATGGAATTTACACTTAAAGAAGATGATTTTTTTTATATAAAGCTGGGCAGCCTGAAACCCGATTGTGCGCCCGTCCATTATAAGGATCTGGCGGAGATCCCGGGGGAAACGAAGCAGCGGTTTTCGCGGCTTTTACAACGGGCTTTTCCAAAGGGCATGCCCCGGGAGCAGATGTCATATTTTCATTTTGTAAAAGAGTTGTCGGCTCCGTTTAAGACGGGCCATTCGGGTCTGGAACCTACGTCCACAGCGGGTTTTAATCCGCGGCTGACCTATCCTTATTTTGCGCTGTTCGGAGACCCGTTATTGGATACATCGATCGACTCCTACCCGGATGCGTATCTGGAACGGCTTGCAGCCTCAGGTGTGGAAAGCATCTGGATGCATATTGTGCTTAGTAAACTTACACCGTTCCCCTGGGATCCTTCCGTTAGTCAGCATTGGGAGCAGCGACTCAGGAACCTTGAAAAGCTTTCAAAACGCGCGCGTGCGCGCGGCATTGGTATTTATTTATACCTGAACGAGCCGCGGCATCAGCCGGAAGCCTTTTATAAAAAAAATCCCGGGCTTCGCGGGCAGGGTACATCCCTTTGCACCAGCCATCCGGAAGTACGGAGCTACCTGGAGAATGCCATAGCACAAATAGTAGCACAGGCGCCGTTGATTGCGGGTTTTTTCTCTATTACTGCTTCTGAGAATCCTACCAATTGCTGGTCGCACGGGCAGGGCAATGCCTGCCCGCGGTGCGGTCCGGCGGGGCCGGGTGCTGTCATCGCGGCGCTGAATAATACATACAGCCAGGGTATCCGCCGGGGATATGAGCAGGCGTTGGCTGCAGGAAAATTACAGGCAGGTACTGCGCAGCCGCAACTGATCATCTGGGACTGGGGCTGGCACAATGAATGGGCCGCGGCGATCATTCCACGACTGGTAACAACCAACAGCCTGCTGATGAGTGTAAGCGAGTGGGAGCTGGATATTGAGCGGGGCGGTATAAAAAGCAAAGTAGGAGAGTATGCTGTTTCAGCCGTAGGACCAGGCCCCCGGGCAAAGCGGCATTGGAAGATTGCAAGGGAGCATGGGTTGAGGACGATGGCCAAAATACAGGCGAACAATTCCTGGGAGATCGGTGCAGTACCGTATATCCCTGCGTTATATAATGTGGCGGCACATATTGACCGGCTCCGGAATGAAGGGGTAGCGGGGCTTATGCTGGGTTGGACCGTTGGCGGATACCCGTCTCCAAACCTGGAAGTGGTGGCATTGATGGGGAATGATAAAAGCCTGTCTGCAGCCGATGCTGTGCAGCAGGTGGCGGCACGCCGGTTTGGTGCAGCAGCTCCGGTTATCACAAAGGCCTGGATGTCGTTCAGCCAGGCGTTCAGCAAATTTCCCTATCATGTAGGCGTGCTTTATATGGCGCCCTTACAGGTTGGGCCTGCCAATCTGTTGTGGAGCACGCCAACGGGGTACAGGGCAACGATGGTTGGGTTGCCTTATGATGATATCCACGCATGGCGTTCGATCTATCCGGTGGAGGTCTTTACCAGGTTGTTGCGTGAAGCAGGTACCGCTTTTGTCCGGATCGTGCATCAGCTGGATGAAGAACTAAAGAAAATAACGCTGACAAAAAACGGACGGAACGCTGTTTTGTCGGAACGGAATATAATCGAAGCCATATCCATACATTACCGCAGCATCTCAAACCAGACGGAATTTGTTATATTGCGGGATACGCTAACCGACGCAGGTACCGGCCGCCGGGAAATAAAAGCGCAGCTGACAAACCTGCTGATGGAGGAAGCGGAGCTTGCCGGCAGACTGGCCGCCCTGCAGACTGCCGATCCGCGGTTGGGCTTTGAAGCGTCGAACCAGTATTTTTATACGCCGGCCGACCTGTATGAAAAGATCCTGAACTGTAAAGATCTGCAGGAACACTGGCTTCCGTCTGTACCGGACTAAGTATTGCGGGTATTTCTTTAATCTTAACAGATATTAAACGGCGACATAAAAGGCGTCTGCGCTTTTTCGTTGGTAATCTCCGGCGTTATTCCTGCGGTATAGCTGCGGCCCTTTTTTTTATGCCTCACCGGTGATCCGTTTCCGGCATTGAATGATAGTGCCAGGCAGTAGTTATTGAAAATAGGCTGCCAGGGCTGGCGGCTGGAATCATGGGGCGTTTACCGCGATAGCTTTTATGAACCGGGCTGGCTGTTTCTATCTATAGCTGCGCTTTTTTTAGCAGCATTGCGAATGCATGCTATAACTGGATATATTGACGTTGGCAGTAGGGATCGGACCACTGAGCTGAACAGACAGGGCTATTTTGAAAAAAAATATTGTATTGTACTGTACTGTATTGTATTTTTCAATACATTTGGTTTTTAAAATTGTTTTGCCATAAAAAATTCAAAAGTTATGAGAGGACTTTTCAGTCACAAGCTATTGCTTCTAACGACTTTGCTGTTTTTTGATTTGATTACGAGTTTAAACGCCGCTCCTTTTCAGCAGTCGGACCGGAAAGAGGTGCATGGTATTGTGCAAAATGAAGCCGGGATACCGCTTGCAGGCATTACGGTAACGATCGCTGGCGGAGATCCGTCTACATCTACGGTCACAAATTCCAGGGGACTGTTTCAGCTGCGCAATATCGCTGCCGGATCAGTAATTCAATGCTCGGGGGTTGGATATGAAACGGCCAGGCGGACCCTGGGAGAAGAAACGGATCTGACAATTGTGATGCGGTCTGTAAACACAGATATGGATGAAGTGGTGGTGGTCGGATACGGAACGCAAAAAAGCAAAAGCATCTCCAGCGCTATTTCAAAAATCAAAGGGGACGATTTAAATGACCGCCCGGCTTTAAAGGTAGATAATGCCCTGGCTGGTAAATTAGCGGGCGTCCAGGTCCAGGAGATCAGCGGGCAACCCGGCAAGGCTCTTACGGTAAAAGTACGTGGTACCAATTCGATCAATTTTTCGAGCACGCCGCTTTACGTGGTGGACGGGTTCCCGCTGTCGTCCGGGTTGGACAATATAAATCCCAACGATATTGAATCCATTGAAGTATTGAAGGATGCCGCATCTGCTGCTATTTATGGTTCCCGGGGAGCCAATGGAGTGGTGTTGATCACTACCCGGTCCGGTAAGCTGGGTAAACCGGTTATCAGCTTTGATACATATATAGGAATACAGAAGCGATTGAGTAAATATAAACTTTTGAACCGCGATCAATATATCGACTACGCGATCGAAGAGCGCAATAATTCCTGGATGCTGCAGGGCGGAAAAGCTACGGATCCAAATGACAAGCGATCGAATGCGGCCTATTGGATCGATCCTGCGTGGAGTAATCCGGGTATTTTGCCGGATAATGACTGGCAAAAACTTATTGAGCAACCGGCACCTATACAAAACTATCAGCTGTCCGCTTCGGGAGCAACCGACCGGTTGAAATATTATTTTTCCTCAAATTATATGAATCAGAAAGGGATCATAATCGGGTCGGATTATGAGCGGTTTTCATTTTTGACGAATCTGGAAGCCACGCTTGGCAATGTATTCCGTTTGGGCCTGAATTTATCGGCTTCCGGAGTGGTTTCAAATGATGGAGACAGTGATGGTGATGGCGGCCCGGTAAGCAGGTCGCAATATATGGTCCCGATGTTTGAAATGAATTCCCAGACAGAAGAATTTGGATATAATCCTTATTATGCGGCCTTTATTGTAAACCCTGCAGCGCTTGCCGGGGAATTGACAAATGAAACCACCATCCGGAATATACGTGCCAATCCTTATGTAGTGCTTCAGTTTATGAAGAGTCTGAGTCTGCGCTCTTCCCTGGGTGTTGATTATACGACTAATGTGAACCAGTTGTTTAAGCCGAATAATATCAACCGGGGAGCGGGCGCTACCGGGAGCACCAGTACGGGATTCAATAATAATTATCTGACGGAGCATCTGCTGTCTTATAATGAGCAGTTTAATGCATTTGCCGTATCGGCTATCGGTGGGTTTTCCTATCAGTTTAATAAGGGCTTTTCCTCGGCGTTGTCCAAAACAGGATTTGCAGATGACCAGATTACCACGCTGAACGCCGGTAATGTACTGAATTCAGGAAGTTCCAGTATGTCTGAATGGAGTCTTATGTCCTTTGTAAGCCGCGCAAATATTTCGCATAAGAACAGACATTTCTTATCGGTAAGTATGCGGAGGGACGGAAGCTCCCGGTTCGGTGCTGATAATAAATGGGGATGGTTTCCCGCCGTTTCCGGCGCCTGGTCTGTTTCCGATGAGTCCTTTTATCATTTGGATCCTGTCGTAAATTCCCTGAAGTTACGGGCCAGTTACGGGGTAACGGGGAATAATAATGTGGGTGACTATGCTTCATTGGGAACGTTGAAAAGTTCGGATTATGCACTGGGTGCCGGGGGCAGCGAGGCTTTAAAGAACGGATTTGTGCCTGCCAGTTTCAGTAATAAGGATCTGGGATGGGAGAAGACCTACACCGTTAATGTGGGTCTGGACCTGGGGTTTGTAAATAATCGCATTACCCTGTCGGTAGATGCTTACAGGGCCGATACAAAAGATCTGTTGCTGGAAGTGCCACTGCCTTCTGTTGTGGGTTTTTCGACTTCTTTAATGAATATTGGACAGGTGCGCAATAAAGGACTGGAATTTGAATTGAACACCCGGAATTTTGTGGGGAAATTCAAATGGTCTACGGCGTTTAACATAACGCATAACAAGAATGAGGTCATTAAACTGGGTCCCAGCGGCGCACCCATATACGGTAGTTCGGTAATTTCGAATATCACGATCACCAAAATTGGTGCTCCCATCGGAAGTTATTATTTATTCATACAGGATGGGGTATTTATGAACCAGGAAGATTTTGACAGTCATCCGCATTACAAAACCCAGCAGGTAGGTGATATTAAATACCGGGATGTGGATCATAATGGAGTGATTGATGCAGATGATCGCCAGATCGTTGGCAATAACAGCCCCCGGTATTACTGGGGATTGCATAATAATTTTTCCTATAACAACGTTGATCTGTATGTATCGCTGGACGGCCAGTCCGGTAACAAACTGCTTACCGTATCCGGTTCCAGCGATGGTCAGTCCAGGGCAAATGATGAGGCTTACTGGAACGACCGGTGGCGGTCGCCGGAGAACCCGGGAAACGGATGGGTGCCCCGCGCGGTTGTAAGCCCCAATATGACCACACCCTCTACTTTTTGGTTGCGGGATGCCTCCTATTACCGGATACGGACGATTGGTGTGGGGTATAACTTTTCGCAGGCACTACTGGATAAGATCCGTGTCATAAAATCACTGAGGATCGCATTGAATGCGGATAATGTGTTTATGCATGATCATAATAACGGAAGCCCGCAAACGGCTAATAAATCCAATTCGAACCTGGTCCCGGGGATCGATTATGGGGCAACCTATCCACTGGCAAGGACGTTTACATTAAATTTTAATTTCAAATTCTGACGTGTTATGAAAAAGCAATTTTCATTCATTATATGTTGTATCTTTTTAGCATCCTGCAGCAAAATAGATCTGATGCCTATATCGCAGAAAAGTGTAGAGGGATACTATTCCAGCCAAAAAGAAATCAATGAAGCGCTTATAGGCGCCTATGGAAATCTGAGGAACATTTATGTAAACAGTTCCTTCTCCTACGGGCTTACGGAATCCCGTAGCGATAACGCCTGGCAGATAACCCTTGCGTATCCTGATGGGGAAATTTCCCAATTTAATGAAACACCGCTGAACGCGCTTTTAACCGCATCCTGGGATACTTATTATAATCAGATCATGGTTACCAACCGCATCATAGAGGGCGTACAAAAAATAGAGCTGGAGCAGTCGTTAAAGACCCGTTATGAAAGCGAAGCGCGCTTTTTACGGGCGCTTTGCTATTTTGATTTGGTACGTTTGTTTGGTGGCGTGCCAATGGTAACAAACCCCCTGAGCATCAGTGAAGGCTACCAGGTAAAGCGGTCATCTGTAAAAGAGGTCTACGATCTTATTGTGGATGATTTGAAATTTGCCGCTGCCGGGTTGAGCGACGCCAACACCGGGGCCGATCTGGGCCGTGCTACAAAATGGGCCGCACATGGAATGCTGGGCAAAGTGTACCTTTTCCGTTCTGGTTATCCTTTAAAGCTGGGAGAATGGAACCTTGCCAGGCAGGAATTTGAATCGGTGATCGGCTCCGGAAAATTTGAGTTTTTTCAGAAGTATGCAGATAACTATGCATATACGAATGAAGGGGGAAAGCAACAGGTGTTTTCGGTTCAGTTTGTATACAGTCAGAACGGCAACCAGTTTCCGGGGCGAAATGCTCCCAATACGATCTCTAAGCTTCCGGTAGCATCCGGTGGGTTTCCATATGTGGGTTCGCCCTACCAGCTGTTTGTTTCAAAGGAACTCGTGAACAGCTTTGAGCAGGGGGATCTGAGAAAGGATATCGCCATCAGAACATCCTGGCTGAATAACGGGAACGCGGTTATTACCAATGACCCGTTTTGTCAGAAATATCAAAACGGACCGGTACAGTCAGGTGTGAACAGCTGGGATATCGATTGGATGGTGCTTTCCTATACAGATGTGTTAATGATGTATGCAGAGGTATTGAACGAGATCGGCTATGACGCAGGAGGTAAGGCTTTTCAGCTGTTGAATGATGTTAGGAAAAGGGCAGGACTGGCAGCGAAGACCGGAGCTGATGTACCGGACCAGGCCAGTTTCAGGCTTTGGATGGAGAACGAACGGCGTTGGGAATTTTGTTTTGAAAATTTGCGGTGGTTTGATCTGGTACGGACAGATCGGGCGTTTGATGTCATAAAGGCGTTTTTGGCAAATTATAGCCTGGGACAGAATTTAAAGTCAAAGGATCAATATTTTTATCCGCTTCCTCAAACCGTTTTGGATATCACTCCGGATATTTAGCCGGAGCAATCGTTCATAAAAAATATAAACAACAGTTTATGAAAAATATTTTAAATGTGGCCCTGTGGCTTTCGGGGTTATTATGGGCAGGGCCGGTTATTGCCCAGCAAACAGATGTGAGCTCCGTAAAGATATGGGATAAGGGCAGGCATAATGCATTTACAGATCTTATTTATTACAGAGGCGCCATGTATTGTACGTTCAGGGAGGCGCCGGGCCATGTACCCCGGTCGGCCGGTGATAATGGCAAGATACGGGTGATAAAATCGGTTGATGGCAAAAAATGGGAGTCCGTCGCATTATTGGAAAAGGCCGGATATGACCTGCGCGATTCCAAGCTATCCGTTATGCCGGATGGCAGGCTGATGGTTTTGATGGGAGGTTCTGTTTATGAGAATGGGGTTTGTACCGGCAGGCTTAACCACGTATCGTTTTTTTCGGACCGGACCAGGCGGTTTACCAGTCCATTACCCGTTAAGCTGGATCCTGCGATCCGGTCGCAATTTGATTGGCTCTGGCGGTTGACCTGGCACAAGGGCACCGGTTATGGCGTGGTTTATCGCAAGGAGAACAAAAAAGGCAGTTTGGCCTACCTGGTAAAAACGAAAAACGGGATCGATTATTCACTTGTTTATGCACTTACCGCTTACGAGATCCCCGGAGAAGCTACCGTTGCCTTCCTGCCCGGCGATGAAATGGCGATTGTATTGCGCAGGGATGCCCCCGGTGTAAAAGGAATATGGGGGCTTAGTAAGCCACCCTACCAGGATTGGACGTGGAATGAAATGCAGCTCCGGTTGGGAGGCCCCGCGTTACTACAAACATCTTCCGGGCAGCTGCTGCTGGGCACCAGGAGTTTTGACGATGATGCGTTTAAAATAGCACGTACTTCCATTTACAGCGCTACGCGCGAAGGAGCAACCCGGCTTTTGTATACGCTTGAAAGCGGGGGTGACACTTCTTATCCGGGCATGATTGAACACGACGGATATCTCTGGGTAAGCTATTATTCGTCGCACGAAGGTGGAAAAACAAATATTTATCTGGCAAAGATCCCCGTAGAAGAATTAAATAAAAATTTAAATAAATAAATTTAATGAAGGATACAATTTTGGTGGAAACCTGCCATTTTGATGACCCTGGCGGGTGGGTGATTGATCAGCAATTTATACGGCAAATGGGTAACCCGTTCCTGCTGGCCCACGGGTTAGGTGAACCGGTGAAAGATGCTAAAACCCTGTTGAGATCTGTAGATCCGGGGGGCTATCATTTTTGGGTACGGACCCGGAACTGGGCGGCAGCCTGGAGAAAGGATCTTGCGGAGAAGGATTGCCCGGGACGCTTTAAGGTACTGATTAATGGAAAAGAAACGGACCGGGTTTTTGGTACGGGTAGTAAGGAGTGGGCCTGGGAATACGGGGGGACCTGTATATTGGAGGCCACCGGTAATGAAGTGGCCTTAAGAGATCTTGCGGGTTTTGATGCGCGCTGTGATGCGCTGGTGTTCAGCAAAACGGAGCAATTGGAATTGCCGGATTCGCCCGCCGCTTTTGAGGCCTTTCGGGAGCTGCAGGGTAATAAACAACCTGCGGAATTACATGAATTTGATTTTGTTGTTGTTGGAGGTGGTGTTGCCGGAATATGTGCATCGGTGGCCGCTGCAAGAAAGGGATTAAAGGTAGCCCTGATACACGACCGGCCGATATTGGGAGGCAACAACAGTTCAGAAGTGCGGGTACAGTTGGGGGGCAAGGTGAACCTGCATCCTTATGAGGCACTTGGAACTGTTGTGAATGAGATCGACCATAAAACAAACCGCAATGCAAGACCTGCTGAGGAGTACCGGGATGATCTGAAAATGGCAGTGGTGCGCGCAGAAAAGAACCTGCATTTATTCTTAAATACGACCATTCAGTCGGCAACAGTAACAGACGGTATCATCCGGACCATCAGCGGATATAATATCCGGAATGGTCAGTGTTACCGGTTTAAGGCAGCACTTTTTTCGGATTGTACAGGAGATGCCACCCTGGGCTATCTGGCGGGCGCGGATTACCGTGAAGGACGGGAATCAAAAAAAGAAACAGGAGAGCCCCTCGCTCCTGATGAGCCGGACCATATGACATTAGGCACCTCCGTTATGTGGTATTCTGATGAAACGGATCAGCAGCAGCAATTTCCGGAAACCCCCTGGGCAATACCCTTTACTGAAGAAACCTGTCAGAAGGCAAAGAAAGGTGATTGGGATTGGGAAACCGGCATTGGAAGGAACCATATCGAAGATTTTGAGTATATACGTGACTATGGATTAATGGCTGTATTCGGGAACTGGTCATTTTTAAAAAATGCCAGCTCTTTAAAAGAAGAATATCAAAACCGCAAACTTATGTGGGTAGCCTATATTGGAGGGAAACGGGAGTCGCGCAGGCTGATGGGCGATGTAATATTGAGCCAGCATGATATACAACAGGAGGTGATGTATCCCGATGCCTGTGTTACCACCAGCTGGTCCATTGACCTGCATGAGCCGAAAGTGATGGACCAGTTTGGGTATGAACCGTTCAGGGCGCGGGCACGTAAAACAAGGATAGAACCAACAACCATCCCTTACCGCTCCTTTTATTCCCGTAATATCCGTAACCTGTTTATGGCCGGCAGAAATATAAGTGTGACCCATGTGGCCCTTGGGGCTGTAAGGGTAATGAAAACAACGGGCATGATGGGGGAGGTTGTAGGACTTGCGGCGGCCTGTTGTATTAAAAAAGACCTGTTGCCAAGAGCGTTGTACGATATAGAACCGGATTATTTAAAGGATACATTGAAGGAGGGGGTTCCCGGCAGGACATAGTTTGCCGGCACTGCTGTGGAACTATTTAATATAATAATATTCAGCTATGAAAATAAAAAAAATTGAGGGGCTGATAGCCCCGGTGTATACACCACTGAAACACGACGGCTCACTGGCCCTGGAACGTATAGCGGATTATGCCGAGTATATTAATGAAAAAGATCTGGGTGGTGTATTTATCGCCGGCTCCAGTGGTGAGGGAATGCTTTTATCTACGAGTGAACGGAAGGCCGTGATGGAAGAATGGGCACCGTTCGATAGTGAAGAGTTTAAACTGATCGTACATGTGGGGCACACCAGCTATAAGGAGTCCCAGGAACTGGCTGTGCATGCCCGGGAAAACAATGCCTACGCCGTATCGGTTATGGGGCCCTTGTTTCAGCCACCCAAAACTGCGGCGGCACTGGTGGAGTATTGTGCACTTATTGCCGCTGCTGTACCGGATACACCGTTCTACTATTACCATATTCCGCTGCGCACCGGCGTGGATGTGGGCATGGCCGATTTTTTACGGCTGGGGAGTCAGCGGATCCCCAACCTGGCGGGGATCAAATTCACCCATTCCAACTTTTTGGAAATGCAGCAATGCATGATGGTAGAAGACGGAAGGTTTGATATTCTGCAGGGGATGGATGTAACCCTTGTCTGCGGCCTTTTGTTTGGTATAAAAGGGGCAATAGGCACCACGTATAACTTTGCCAGTGACCTGTATAAAAAACTGATAACAGCCTTTGAGCAGCGGAATTTTGATGAACTGAATCAATTGCAAAAGCAGGTCGTGCGCTTAAATGAAATACTGGCCAGATACGGCGGTGGTATCGTGGCGGGGAAAGCGATTTTAAAAATTTGCGGTGTCGATTGCGGACCCTGCCGGTCACCGCTCGAACAGTTGAGCGGCGATCGCATCGGGCAACTGGAAAAGGATCTTGCAGAAATCGGTTTCTTTGATTTTTAAGTATAATAACAGCCCTATGAGGTATCGGTATCTTTTTTGTATGTTATCGCTGCTGTTTTCCGGTTGTAAAAGCGTGCCGGAGGGCAGGCTCTCCGGAGATGAGGCGGGTGCTTTGATGGCTGACCTGACCACTGCGGTACGCAACTCCGCCGGTTGGGAACAGGTACACGCAGCTGAATTTTTAATAGACCTGGGAGCCGGCGGAACGGCAGACAGTATTTTCTCCATTAAGGCAAATAGGAATGCAGATACGGGAACACTTCGTTTGGGCATCTGGCGGGTGCTGGCGATGACGCAAAAAGAAAACGGGAAGTGGCTCGACAGTCTTCGTGAGATGGCACGTACAGGTAGTTTACGGGAACGGGAAACGGCAGTGGAGTCTCTGGCCAAGCTTGGGGATGCATCGGTCGGAACGCCTGTTACAGACAGTGTTGCTGGTGCTCCGGTTAGTGCGTTAAGGGTGCTGGAGCTATGGCGGATGTCTGGCGCAAGTGATCAAACGGAAATATTGCTGAAGATTGCTTTGGCCGAGCATCAGGATATCAGAACGCGCAGGCTGGCGGCCTATGCCCTGCAATACATGAAGACGCTGAGCCCTGATCAAAGGAGTAGGCTTATACATTATTTGTTCACCGCTGCGCGGGTGCCGGGATTGAGCAGTTATCTTGCGGGAGCAGCCTATGCCGGTGCCGACCAGGCCTTCAGAACGCGTGAAGAATTTTTATCGTTAAAAAGGTATATAGAACAGTTGGTTGCCGAGGACCCGGCCCTTTTAAAGATCCTGGGCCCGGTGTTGGCAGGTTTCAGTTCCCCGGCGGTACAGGCGTTTCTGATAAAACAAAAAGAACGGATAACACCCGGTGATACAACCCTGGAAGATGCGCGCATCAGTTTGAACTATGCCCTTTTAAAGCTTTTTCGCCTGGAGCAAAAGACCCTGAGTATACTGGACTGGGTGGTAATTGCAGTATACCTGATCGGTATGATCCTGATAGGTTGGTATTACCTGCGCAGGAATAAGAATACCGAAGACTATCTGTTGGGAGGCCGGAAAATGAATCCGGTGGCAGTTGGCATCTCTTTGTTTGCCGGTTTGCTGAGCACATTGAGTTATCTTTCTTATCCCGGGGAAATGATCAAGCACGGGCCGGTGATCTTTACAGGCATGCTTGCATTTCCATTTGTATATTTTGTTATAGGGTGGTGGATCATGCCCAAGATAATGAAGCTGAATGTTACCAGTGCGCATGAGATCCTGGAGATGCGGTTTGGTTTAAATGTACGTATGTTGGCCGTATTGTTTTTTCTGCTGCTGAGGATGTTCTGGATGGCTACCATCATGTACGTTACGGTTAATATCGCACTGTTCTCCATTGTACCGATCGACCAAGCCTATGCACCTTTGTTTGGTATCGCTATAATGGTGACCACCATAATATATACCAGTATGGGGGGGATGAAGGCCGTTGTTGTTACCGATGTTGTGCAGTCTGTTATTCTGATTACGGGCCTGGTCGTTTGTATTGCTGTCGTAAGCTATGATTTCGGGTCTCTGCATAGCTGGATCCCGGCGCATTGGGTTACTCATTGGAGCAGTTTTAAGATCGGGTTTGATGCAACCGAGCGCCTGACCGTTGGAAATGCGGTGCTGATGCTGTTCTTATGGTATATCTGTACCGATGGTGGCGATCAGACCGCCATTCAGCGTTACCTTTCAACAACCGATGTTAAGGCGGCCAGAAAGTCGTTAAGGGTTTCATTGGGAACAAACCTCATTGCCAAATGCCTGTTGGCACTGGTGGGACTGGCCTTACTGGCGTATTTTAGTAAGAACACGCATTTATTGGGTTATGAACAAAGTCTGACCAGGAATGCAGACCGGCTGTTTCCCCGGTTCATCCTGGTGAGCCTGCCTTCGGGTTTGTCGGGATTACTTATTGCCGCCCTGCTTTCAGCCGCTATGTCCTGTCTGTCTTCCGGGTTAAATGCTGTATCTACAGTTGTTTCGGAAGATATCCTGAAAAGATTCAGGGTACCCTTTTTTAACGGGGCGGGTGCCATCGGCAAAATAAGGATACTATCCTGTTTGGTAGGCAGCGTTGTCATCGTTTTAAGTTTGTCTATCGGAAAGGTGGATGGTAATTTAATTGATATTGCCAATAAGGTGGTTAACCTGTTTGTGGCGCCGTTGTTCGTACTGTTCTTTATGGCGTTCTTTGTTCCGTTTGCCAGGTCGTGGGCTACAATGATAGCCGGTTTGTGCGCTATTGCAACCGGGATCCTTGTTGCCTTTTATCATGTTTTCCAGATCACGATCTTATGGGTAATACCTACCTCATTATTTGTTGGAATTACTGTGGGAGTCTTTTTGAGTTTTTTAGGATCGCTTATAAAAAAACCGGCTAAATGAAGCATTGGGTATATCTGTTTTGTGCTCTCGTTGTATCAATAGCCGGCTTTGGACAAACGCAGGTGTCACCGGCGCTTCCGGAGCATGATACGTTAATTAAATTGGGGGATAAAGAGCTTTATATCGCATTTCCTGAACCTGGGCGTTTCCCCGTGGATGTTGTATTTGCGCTTCATGGAAGCGGCCGGCAGGCACGCAGTTACAGGGATGGGGATCCCGCATCTTCAGCTTTTTATTGTTATCAAAAAGAGCTGGCACTTGAAGCCGGCTGTTTGTTTGCTGTGGTTTCCAATGGAACGGATACCTGGGGTACAAAAGCCGGGTTAGCTACAGTGGCGGCAGCTTATACGTATATCCGCCGGCATTATAACGTAAAAAGTCAATGGACCTTTTGGGCAACTTCGGCAGGGGGAGCCCTGTTGTCCCGTATTTTAATGGAAAAACCGGCAATGGTTAAAAAGGCTGTCGGAACGTTTCCGGTTTATGATATGGATGATAGCTATAAGCGCCTGGCAAGTGCGCGGAATACCTGGGATGCATTAAAAACGGAGGAACGTATGTATGACCCGAAAGAACACCCGGAGGTATTCAGCGGCGTTCCGTATCTTATTTTTCATGGGAGGGCGGATGTGGCAGTTCCCGTAGAAAGACATTCCGCGCAGCTTTTTGAAACATTGAAACGCGCCGGAAAACAAAAGGACCTGAAACTGTATATCGTAGATGGAGGCCATCATACCAGTAACTGGGCGGTTTACGACAAAAAAAGGATATTGAAGTTTATTAAAGACCGTTAATTGTAATATTTTTGCTATTTAGGATATTACGATTGTAAGCTTTGGTATTATAATTATTATGGATAAAGGCACTAATACGTATAAGTATTCTTACGTTGCTAATTTTGTAAAGGATCAGATCAAAGAAGGCCGCCTTAATGTAGGGGACCAGATACCCTCTGTACATCAGTTGGCAAAAATGCTGAAGGTAGGAAAGAGTACCGTGGTTGCGGGGCTTAACTTTTTAAGTGAGAAAGGGGTTATCGAATCTGTTCAGCGAAAGGGCTTTTTTATTAAGAGCACCAGTATCGAAAATGCGTACCGGATCTTTTTCCTGATGGACCAGTTAACGGTGTTCAAAGAGGAACTGTACTCATCCTTTTATGAACAGGTAAAAGAAAAGGCTACCGTGGATGTGTTTTTTCACAATTATAATGCAGAATTATTTAAGAAGCTGGTTCTTGAAAACCTGGGCAATTATACACATTTTGTCGTGATCCCGAATATAAAGGAAGATCAGACAAAGATCTTAAACAGGATCCCTGCCAGTAAACGGATTATTCTGGATTATAAGTATGATAACCTGGAGGACGATTATGGATTGATTTATCAGGATTTCCAGAACGACATCCTGGAAGGATTGAATTCGGTGAAGAAAAATGTGCTGAAATATAAAAGGATCGTGCTTGTTGCGCCGCCTACGGCGTTCTATAGTAAGTTTATTGAAAAAGGGGTAAAGCTGTTCTGCAAAGCCAACCAGTTGGTATATGAGCGTACCGAAGCGATCAAGGACTATAAGATCACACGCGGCGATTGTTTTATAACCTTAAGCCGGAATGATGTGGATGATGTAGATCTGATCAAGTTTATCCGGGCCCATAACCTGACCCTGGGAAAACAGATCGGCTTATTGTCGTATAACCACTTCTATGTAAAGGAAGTCCTGGAGGGCGGGATCTCTGTGATCAGCACCGATTTTTCGAAAATGGGCAAATCGGCCGCATCCATGATCCTCGATGGCAAACTGAAAAAACTCAGAAACGATACGGTCTTAAAGATCCGGAATTCGTTATAAAATGGCTTTTGACAAAAGGAACGGTATGCTACCCGGTAAGCAGCAAAAGAGTGGCGGCTGGACCCGTGAATTCTTTTCGGGCAGATGATGATTGCATCCTTGAACGCACTTTTTTGAATGGGATAGGGGGAACCAAAGCTGTTTGTTAATTGAAAATACACTGATCATCGTACTGCCTGAACATGATGCAGGACTTCACCTATCTTTTCAATCAACTCTTTATCTATTGGAGGTGTTAGCGCAGCATCCGGTGCTATAGCCCTCAGGTTGGCTTCATCATCACGTTCAAAGATCAGCTCCTGTCCGTTTACATTAATATAAAATTTATAATGATATGCAAAGGTAGCAAGCCGCCCGTTAAACAGCAGCTCTTCATTTTTGTACACAACCGGTAATTCAAAGTAATGTTCCATTAGCTTTAGTTCTTTCGTCAAATATAAGCTCAACACGTTGCGGTCCGGGCGAATGTTATACTCATTTTTGTGGGGTTCTGTTGTTTCACGTTTTTATATCTTTTTGCTCGACAGAGAAGATAAAAATTACCGCGATTGGAAAATCGCGGTGTCAGACTTTAAACGAACTCAAAATCCATTTTAACATTCTTATAAACTGCATTATAAAGATACGGTCCGTGAAACGCCTGCGTTTATATAAAAACGGGGAATACTTTCAAAAATTATTACAACTTTGAAAAAATCAGGTGATAATATTTATAAGTAATGAGATTCTTTGAGTATGCTTTTTCCTGTTCATTCCCGTAGCTTTGGCGGTATCCAAAATTACCACTTATGACCCTGGAGGAGTTTCAAAACTGCGATGATATTGAGAAAATGGAGGCGTTCAAGCGTGCAACGCTGATTTCTGAGCAGGTGGGTATTAAGGCTTCATCGACTCTTTACAAACTGGATGATTTTTATATCCTAGTAACGCACAGCAATGAAAACGGACGGCATCTCTTTCAATATATGAAGGTGGTATGAACGAAAAGAGAAATCGCCGCATGGGGCGGCGATTTCCTGTTCAATACATAAAGAAAATAACTAAACCTTTATGGTCGTAAATGAATGTACCTCTATCCGTTGGTAAATATAGACCAACTTTTATTTGCACAATTACAGATAAGCATGGATTGTTTATAAATTTTATTACAGAAGCGAAAGAAGTATGAGAATAATGATCCCGTTTATGTTACGTTTCTTAATAAGGTCGTATACGAGTGCTGCCAGTGTGCAGGCCATTCCCAATAATATAAGAACTGAAGTACTAAAGATAATGCTCAGACTGATTATTGCTTTGTTGATGATCATCGTGTTGTTATTCTTGCTACAGATCTAAGCCGGTTGTATTACCAGGCTGGATTGTTATAGCAGGTGTAATTGTAGAAAAGGCAATAATGCCTGTGCGATTTTTTGTCGCTCTTTTTAGAGTGCTAAACGGTTTACATGCGCGGACAAATATAGCGCAGCGCGTGCAGGGAAACTTACAGATATTCGACGAATGCTTATACATATTATTACGGCGGTTTTTCCGGCCTCATTGATTATGATTTGAGGAACGGCTGAAGATCGCCTGCGCGTTTCTTCATGATCATCGCCAATACAGCACAGGTCTGAAAAAGGGGGCGTTGTTTTCTGATCGCCTGTATCCGGAAACAGACGGGTACCGGTAATACAGTTGTCTTCCTGTTGTTACATACATGATTTGATAAAGGGCTGTCTGATTTCAGGTAGAAAGAGCCGCTCATTTGATACAGGACCTTCATATGACTCATCATACCGGCGGGTACCAACATCCGGTTGCAGGAATGCCGATGGTTGTAATGATTGGTGCTATTGTCCTCTTCTGTTCCATCGCCGGCTCCGGGCCGTTTCTGCAGGCGGTGCGATCTTTAACCGGATAGCATCCGGGGTTGCTGTAAAGCCGGGAAATACATCGTTTCAGAAATATTCAGATCAAACGCATCAGGGGTTTGCATTGTCCCGGGAACCTAAAAATAAACGCATTCGTCCGATGTTTTTTCAAAAAAAAGGTAAATTTAATCTATATTTGCGCCCATTCTCCCAAATTCCTAACTGGAATGAGCGAAGATATGGTCCGGTAGCTCAGCTGGATAGAGCAACTGCCTTCTAAGCAGTAGGTCATTGGTTCGAATCCAATCCGGATCACGGACGCTTGAAAAACTCCCTGAAAAACAGGGAGTTTCTTCTTTTTCAGCCAGGTTGGAAGGAAAACCGGAAAAAATTTGCTGGTATTGTTTTTCAAATTTATATTTGCCCATCATGAATTATTCAAATAACAACAATTGGTGGTGGCACAGGAACTCTTTCGGGGTACTCTGATGCTATTGTCTTGTTGTAAACAATATATAAGTGAACCCCGGTACTACCGGGGTTTTTCTTTGAATGAACTGAAAAATTATGAAAAAAGTAAGGATCCAAACAGAAATGCAATCATTGCTGGCCGATATTTTTACGCCGGTGGGGATCTATCTGCGGCTGCGCGACCGCTTCCGGGACACCATTCTCCTGGAGAGCGCAGATACGAATGCCACCAATAACAGCTGGTCCTTTATCGGGGTGAATGCCATTGCCGGGATCGAAATGATCTCCGGAGATACCATTGATCTTAAATTACCGGGACAAACGGCCGAGAAGATCCGGCTTTCGGAGCGCCAGAAGATCGAAGAAGTGCTTACCGGCTTTATGAGCCGGTTTGAGACCGAAGAGAACGGCCGGAAAGAAGCACGCTATGCCCAGGGATTATACGGGTACACGACCTACGACGCTATCCAGTATTTTGAAACCATACCGGGCAGCCGGTTTAAAAACAGCCGGGAAGATATTCCGCTGATGCGTTACCGGTTGTATCAATATATCATTGCCATCAATCATTTTAAAGACGAACTTTTTATCCTGGAGAATAAGATAGAAGGTGTGAAAAGTGACAAAACGGCGCTGCTTTCGCTGATTAAAGGCAAGGATGTACCGGTATACCCCTTCCGGGCAGTAGGGGCGGAGGAATCGAACATGACGGACGATGCGCACCGCGATATGGTACGCGCAGGCATTGCCCATTGCCACCGGGGCGATGTATTCCAGATCGTGCTGAGCCGTCGCTTTACACAAAAATTTTCCGGTGATGAGTTTAACGTTTACCGGAGTTTGCGGAATATTAACCCTTCGCCTTACCTGTTCTTTTTTGACTATGGCGATTATAAGCTGATGGGCTCCTCGCCGGAATCGCAGCTGATTATCAACAAAGGAAAAGCCACCATCCATCCCATTGCCGGTACCATTAAGCGTACCGGTGATGACCGTACCGATGCGGAGCAGACAAAAATATTGCAGGCTGACCCCAAAGAAAATGCAGAGCATGTAATGCTCGTAGACCTGGCGCGCAACGATCTCAGCCGGGGGTGTGGCGATGTACATGTGAGTCACTTTAAGGAGGCGCACTATTATTCCCATGTTATTCACCTGGTGAGCGAAGTAAACGGAACCGTATTCCCGGATACCAACCCTTTTGACCTGTTCGGAAAAACCTTTCCGGCGGGTACATTAAGCGGTGCACCCAAAATAAAGGCGATGGAACTCATCAGCCAGCTGGAGCCCACTGCGCGTAGTTTTTATGGTGGCGCCATTGGCTTTATGGGGTTTGACGGCAGCTGTAACCAGGCCATTATGATCCGGAGCTTTTTAAGCCGTAACAACACGTTAACCCGGCAGGCCGGTGGCGGTATTGTGGCCGCCAGTAACCCGGAGGGCGAACTGCAGGAAGTGATCAATAAATTAGGCGCTTTGAAAAAAGCGATTACGGAGGCTGAAAAGATATTGTAAAGGATTATGGGCCGGGCTGTATTGCAAGACCCGGCTGTCTTGCGTCGCACGCTTGTACGCTTGTACTCCTGGCGGCTGGTGGTGAGAAGACAAACAAACTAAAATAAGACATTAGAAATTGGGATATGAAACTATTGGTTTTTGATAATTATGATTCCTTCACCTATAACCTGGTGCATATGGTGGAAAAGATCCTGCATCAGAAAGTGGATGTGTTCCGGAATGACCAGTTGCCGCTGGAGGATGTAAAGCAATATGATAAGATTATTTTGTCACCCGGTCCGGGCATTCCGGTGGAATCGGGCCTGTTGTTGCCGCTGATAGAGGAATATGCCGCCTCCAAGTCCATACTGGGCGTGTGTTTGGGTCAGCAGGCGATCGGTGAGGTGTTTGGCGGTACCCTGTATAATCTTCCCAACGTGTATCATGGAGTGGCTACCAACTGCAACATCATCCGGCGCAGCGGAAGCCTGTTCAATGATATGCCGGATCAGTTCGAGATCGGCCGTTATCATTCGTGGGTAGTATCCCGCGAAAATTTCCCGGAAACGCTGGAGATAACGGCAGTGGATGACCAGGATATGATCATGGGGCTCCGGCATAAAACCTACGATGTGCAGGGGGTGCAGTTTCACCCGGAAAGTGTGCTTACGCCAATGGGCGAAACGATCATCCGCAACTGGCTGAAAAATTAATCCGGATATTGAAAAGGAATGATAGACGACCGGGCGGAGCATGGCCATACAAAGCTTCCGTGCAGCGGCGTTCCAATGGCAGCAGATCAGAACGATGACGTGTGCAACGCAACGCAGATGCCATAAGCATTGCAGCCGGCACAAAAAATAAAACAATGAAAAAGATATTATCCCTGTTATTTGAACATAAGACCCTGGACCGTGCCGGGGCAAAAGAGGTGCTGGTAAACATCGGTAAGGGCGTATACAATGAGCACGAGGTAACATCCTTTATGACGGTATACCTGATGCGCAGCATTACGCTGCACGAGTTGCAGGGCTTCCAGGATGCACTGCTGGAACTTTGCTTACCCATGGAGTTTGACGGTATGGATACCATTGATATTGTGGGTACCGGGGGCGATGGAAAGAACACTTTTAATATTTCCACGTTGTCCTGTTTTATCGTGGCTGGTACGGGCAATAAAGTGACCAAGCATGGCAATTATGGAGCATCCACCATCAGCGGATCATCGAATGTGGTGGAGTCAATGGGGTACCGGTTTAAAAATGACAATACCGCATTAAGGCAGGAGCTGGAAGAAGCCAATATCTGTTTCCTGCATGCACCGTTGTTTCATCCGGCATTAAAAAATGTAGGTCCGATCCGTAAGAACCTGGGGATGCGTACGTTTTTCAATATGCTGGGACCACTGGTAAACCCGGCATTCCCGGCCTTTAGCATCATTGGGGTATACAACCTGGAAATGGCCCGGCTGTACAATTACCTGATGCAGCAGCAGTCGAAGAATTTTGCGATCGTCCATGGCCTGGATGGCTATGATGAGATCTCCCTGACCGGCGATTCCAAAGTAATTACGGCAACGGGCGAGCAGGTTTGGTCGGCCGCGGAGCTGGGTGGCATGGAAGTGACGCCGGAGTCTATTAGAGGCGGGGATACGATAGAAGCGGCAGCAACGATTTTTTCGGACATCATCCAGGCAAAGGGCACTCCCCAGCAGGAAGCGGTAGTGCTGGCCAATGCAGCGGTAGCCCTGCAGGTAACGGGCGTTTATCCTAACTATACCGACGCGTTTGAAGCGGCAAAAGAAAGCCTGCGGTCGGGTAAGGCCTATCAATGTCTGCAACGGTTAATTGCATTGCAGTGATGAAAGGCAATAGTCAGGGGTGAATCGTGAATGGTGACCGTGTCAAAAACCGGTTCGGTCACAGGGTTTGTAAATAGCGTGCCCTGCAAGAGCATCAGATCGGTAAAAAAGACAATAAATGCATTGCGTACCATAGGTACATCACAGCGGATTTTAAGGAGCGATTATGAATATATTAGATACGATCATTGAACACAAAAGAAAAGAAGTAGCAGCGCGAAAGCAGCAAACGACGTATGAAGCGCTGGAAGCAACCGCTGCTTTTCAGTTGCCGGTGCGTTTACTGTCGGCATCGCTGGAGCAACCCGGCAGTACCGGTATTATAGCGGAGTTCAAACGGAAATCCCCTTCCAAGGGGTTTATCAATAAAGAAGCTGATGTGGCAGCAATTACAGCGGCTTATACCCGTTATGGTGCTGCGGCATTGTCGGTACTGACCGATGAAAATTTTTTTGGTGGTGCTGCTGCAGATCTGATCACCGCACGGAAAAATGATATCCCCATCCTGCGCAAGGATT
>Ga0222424_100200_pt1 | contig 55779 bp, 46 predicted proteins | sample 2B2ome_FD_182468 | JGI IMG/M metagenome (GOLD analysis project Ga0222424, IMG submission 182468) | Enriched microbial communities from leaf-cutter ant dump, University of Wisconsin, Madison, United States - 2B200A (version 2) | ecosystem: Environmental > Terrestrial > Nest > Insects nest > Nest... | reverse complement strand
GCGAATACGCTAATGTATTGGAATAGGTTCCGGCCTCCCAGGCCGTGGCCGCAAGATTGGGTGCCTCATATTTTACCGTAAAAGGTCCACCGGTAAGGCGCAGTGCCGACAAAAGTTCGCTGGTCAATGACTGATTTGTGGTGGTATTAAGAGCAATCGTATTTCCAACTGTTGTACCCTTAACATAGGTAGCAGTAAATTTTGTCAACGGCAGGGTGCCGTTCGTACCGGAAACAAGATCCCCGTTGCCCTTTACCATAATATTTGTAAGGAGCGACAGCAAACCCGGGTCATAATTATAGCCGCCTGGTGTTACACTGACCGATCCGGCTATTAATGCGGCTTCATTAATGGTCAGCAGGGCATTTTGAGCCCGGGCCTCCGTATACCAAACAAGGAGTATCAGCCAGAAAGACCGGAGCGGTTTATTCTTCCACATGAATATTTTTTTCTGCTACTTTCAGTTCATCATCCGGGCCGGCATCCAATATGGCAACCGCAAGATAATCACCAGGAGCCAGCTTACCCAGGGGGTAATGCACTACCTGGTCGCTCCGTGGCGTAATAGCAATGGGTACCGGCGCGGGTTTTACTTCTTCCCCCGTTTGCTTATTCGTTAGTTCAAAACGGATAAAGCCATCTTTATGCACCTGCCCCGTATTCTGATATTTTATCACTAAGCGCGACGCGGCACTATCTTTCAAATACCGCGCTTCATAATTAAAGGCCAGGAACCGGAGTGTTCCTTTTTCCGCTGCCTGCGGGGTGTAAAATAGCTGTATCCCAAATTCCATGCTGATCCTGATACCGATCCCGGCCCTGTCTTTAACTTCAGTGCGCGGCGCATTAACCTGCGTAAAAAACAACATGCTGTTGCTTGCCATTTTTTGTGTATCTGCCGGGGGGATCCGCATATTAACAGTATAGGTCTTCTTTTCACCGGGCGCCACTACAAAACTGGTCTGGGGCAGGCTGATATGCGTTGCATTGGAATGCGGAAGACTGCTTACCGGAAAATAATGTTTGGTACCCAACGAATCCTGGTTCCAGTCTTTAAGGCTGAGCAGGAATTCATAGGGCTGGTTTGTTGTATTGGCTATCGTGAGCGTTGCACTCACGGTTTCTCCCGGTGCACCTTTAAAAAAAAGCCGCATCGGCGAAAAGGAGATCTGTTGCGCCCGTAAGCCACAGCAAAAAAAAAGGCTTACAAGAAGGAGGCAGAGGGACCGCTGGCTCATTGAAACGGTTATATTTAAAATAATAAAGCGGCTGTATCAAAAGTCTCCCTTATCAGGTGTTGTCATGCTTTCCCGATGCCGGAATGCATGACATATAAAGACTTTTGATACAGCTGCTTGGGATGCCGCAGAGCACTTATTGTGCTGTAGCGGTATAAACAATACTTGTTGTGTAGGTGGTCTTTGTGGCTGTCAGCAATGTTGCATTCTGAGGGATCTTGTATTGTACATCAAAGCTCTGATCCAGTGTGGCGGCACCTGAAATAAGGGTTTGCTCTGTTTCAGTAGGCGTGATGTCGGCTGAAAAACTGGCGGCACCAGTAGTGCGCGCAGCCAGCCTTAAGATACTCAGGGGCAATGTGGCACCGCCGCTGGCAGTAAAATCATCGGTTCCGCGCACCTTTATATCGTAGGCCTTGGTACTGGTAACCCCAAACTGACCTGTAACCTCTTTGGTTTGGTCATTGTTGTAATCCGCTGCGGTACTGTAGGTAAAGCCTACAGTAGCTGCGCCGCCAGCCCCGGTGGGGGATACTCCGGTTACGTCCTGTAGTTCTACATTAACCGCTACAGTTTTCAATTGTGCCTGTGCAGTAGTGATCATGCAAACGGCAAAAGCGGCCAGCACGATCTTGTTTTTGGTTGTCTTGTGCATTCGTACAAAATTTTTTTAGAGGAAAAATTCAATTAATAAGCAGGATAGTTTCCTATTCTGATACAAAGTTGAAATAAATACCTCCCACTAAAAAATTTATACCATCACATAATCATGTGAAACATTTTAAAAGAGATACTGGTACACTTCCTCTACCCGGCTCATGCGGATAACCTCGATCTGGAACCGGCTGGTATCCTTCAGCGACTGGTTGTATTTGGAAACAATGATCTTTTCAAAACCCAGTTTTTCAGCTTCCGCAATCCGTTGATCGATCTTGTTCACCGCCCGTATCTCCCCGCTCAGGCCTACCTCCCCAGCAAAGCAGATCGTTTGGGCCAGGGGAACATCTTCATAGGAGGAAAGCAGGGAGCAAAGCACAGCAAGGTCTATGGAAGGATCCTCTACCTTGATGCCTCCTGCAATATTCAGGAACACATCCTTAACCCCAAAATGGAAACCGCCCCGCTTTTCCAGCACGGCCAGTAACAGCTGCAACCGCCGGAGGTCAAAGCCGGTAGCCGTTCGCTGAGGTGTACCGTAAACAGATTGCGTTACCAGCGACTGAACTTCGATCAGCAATGGCCGTACTCCTTCTATTGTTGCGGCAATGGCGATGCCGCTTAACTGGTCCTCTTTTTGCGTGATCAGTATCTCGGAAGGGTTCAGCACCCCCCGCATTCCCCTGTCGGTCATTTCATAAATACCCAGCTCAGAAGTACTGCCAAACCGGTTCTTTAATGTACGTAAAATACGATAGGCATAATGGCGGTCTCCTTCAAACTGCAATACCACATCTACCATATGCTCCAGGATCTTTGGCCCGGCAATGCTTCCTTCCTTGGTGATATGGCCGATAAGGAAAACAGGTGTATGCGTTTCCTTGGCATACCGCTGGAATTCTGAAGTACACTCCTTGATCTGCGATATGCTTCCGGGAGAAGCGTCTATAACAGGAGACTGCAATGTTTGTACCGAATCTACAATCACCAGCTGTGGTTTCAGTTTTTTAATTTCCTGAAAAATCGTTTGCGTGGAGGTTTCTGTAAGCAGAAAAAACTGTTCGTTGATCTTTTCGCTACCGCCGGCTGTCAGCCGGTCCGCGCGCATTTTGATCTGCTGTTCGCTTTCTTCGCCGCTTATATATAAAACTTTCGTATTTGTAAACAGCAGGCCGCATTGTAAAAACAAGGTGCTTTTACCAATACCGGGCTCTCCCGCTACTAAAATGATGCTTCCGCTTACAATACCGCCTCCCAGCACCCGGTTTAATTCCCCATCGCAGGTTACCATACGCTCCTCTTCCTGGCTGATCACCTCGTGAAGCGAGATCGTTTTATTACTGCGTTTTGCGGTGCCGGTGTAGTTATTCCAATCCGTTTTGTCAGATCCCTTATCGATCACTTCTTCCACAAACGTATTCCACTGTCCGCAGGACGGGCATTGCCCCAGCCATTTAACACTTTCATATCCGCAATGCTGACAAAAAAACGATTTCTTAACCTTAGCCATGCCGTAAAGATAACAGAATTGAGAATTGAGATTTGCGCCCCGATAATAAACGGGATGGGACTTGAGAAGCGGGATTTAGGATTCCATATTTCAGATGCAATGTGTTTCCTGTTTTTTGCCTTAACAGTAAGCATCCCTCTGTTTCGGAAATGCGAGTTGCAGTTTAACCTCATCTCCACGGGCAGCCAACATAACATAATGGTTGTACCAGGAGCACAGAACAAGGCAGAAAACAGGGTGAACCGGGTGTGTATTGATGCTGTAGATCTCAAAAAATTTAACAGTATGGATCTTCCCCGGATTTATCGGGGTACAAATCACGGATCCCCGATCTAAAAAGTAAAAAGGCCAATCTTTCGACTGACCTTAATACTTACTAACCCATTAAATTCTGATACTAAGGTACAAATCTGGCTTAGAAATAAAAAATCAAATTCACGGACGGGAAGGTTAACAAATTAAAAACTGATGAAATTACAGGTCGATAAAAATACATAAAATATTGATTTTAAATAATTTATTAAAAAAACATATTTTAAAATATCCTTAAAAAAACTTATCTACATGACAAAAAGTCGGTTTCATTCTTTATATTGCCCCTGGACAGAGATTTGCAGGACATATAAAAAAATCAAGAAACATGACGCCAGGAATTATGATGGTATCGCTGCTATTCATGGGTATCAGCATGATAGTATCGATGATTTTAAAGAGTAAATTCACCCGCTACAGCAAGGTACCCCTGTCTACAGGGTTAAGTGGGAAGGAAGTAGCTGAAAAAATGCTCCGCGAGAACGGGATCTACGACGTTCAGGTAACTTCTGTACAGGGTTTTTTGAGTGATCATTATGATCCCGCCAAAAAAACGGTAAATCTGAGCCCCGAGGTTTATGAAGGTCGTACGGTAGCGGCAGCGGCGGTAGCAGCCCATGAATGCGGACACGCTGTGCAGCATGCCACACAATACGCCCCGCTCCAGATGCGCAGCAAACTGGTGCCGGCGGTACAATTTAGCTCCACGATCGTAAACTGGGTACTTTTAGCCGGACTGGTAATGGCCGCTTCCGGTAGTTATACCTTATTACTGGCGGGCATTATCTTAATGGCAATCACCGTTTTATTTTCCCTTATTACCCTGCCGGTAGAGTTTGATGCCAGTAAACGGGCCCTGGCCTGGTTAAATCATACAAATGTTACCGACAACCGGGAGTACCCAATGGCAAAAGACGCCTTAAAATGGGCGGCAACCACTTATGTAGTAGCAGCCCTGGCCGCGGTGGTTATGCTGTTACAATATATTTCTATTTTCATGGGGCGAAGAGATTAAACAATGATCCTTCCCCCGGCAGTGGGACAAACACTTTTATCAAGCAATGCGGAATGGACACCGTATTGCTTTTTTTGTTGCCGGGTGGCATCAGACCTGTTGCTCCGGTGCCGGCGCAGCAGGTTTTGGCTCATGCACGGTATGTCACCTGCCATCCGCTGAAATCACCTATCAACGGCCACGCCCGTCGCACAAAATCATCAGTCAGCATAAAAACTTCGATAACGATTGCGTAGTTTTTTTTCAGCAGCGTTTATAAACTTCTAATTTTATTGCTTGCTTTTTTCAGATAAACCCCTTGCTTGTAATAACCATTGTTTGATGAATTTCATATAAACCATGAGACCTCAATTGCTTAAAGTTTCCAATGAGCCGCAGCGTTCGTTCAGCGTCCGGCAGGACCTGGTTCCGCACGTAAACAATAAGTGGCATATGCATGCAGAGCTGGAGCTTATTCACATTAAAAGCGGAGCAGGGACCCAATTTGTAGGAGACAACATCAGGCGGTTCCGCAGTGGTGATGTAATACTGGTGGGTGCCCACCTGCCCCATTACTGGAAGTTCGATGCTCCGTTTTTTGAAGAAGCGTCCAGCCGGGTTACAGATGTTCGCGTGGCCCATTTTAATGAAACATTCCTAGGAGGGCAGTTTCTGCAGCTGCCGGAGAACAGTGGCATCCGGAACCTGCTGGACCGGTCCCGCAGGGGATTGCAGGTATTTGGAAGGGCGAACCAGGAAGTAGCGGCCATCCTGGAGAAACTGCTGACCATCGAAGGCAGCCAGCGGATCATATTGATGCTGGAAGCGCTGACCATCCTGTCTGAAGAAAAAAAATGTACACAGTTATCGTCCATCGGGTTTCAGCCCACCGGTGTTACTACTGATAATGAGCGTATACAGGCTGTTTTTGATTATTCCATCAAAAATTTCAAACGTAAGATAAAGCTGGAGGAAATTGCAGACGTGGCCAATATCAGCCCTAATTCGTTCTGCCGCTTTTTTAAATCACGGACCCGGAAAACCTATTCCCAGTTCCTGATCGAATTAAGAGTCGGATATGCCTGTAAATTGCTGATCGAAACCAACCAATGCCTGAAACGGCTTTGCTTTGAAAGCGGTTTTAATAATTTTACCAGTTTCCATAAATATTTTAAGATCATTACAGGCAAGAGCCCGATGATGTACCAGCGGGAATTTACTGCTGCCTGAGTCTTCCTTTGGCGGGCCGCCGCCAAGGCTAGAGCTTGTTCAGCACGGCTTTTGTTTTTTCCAGAATCTTCATCCTGTCGCTGTCCATTCCCCCGGCAGAGTAAATATTCATCTCTATTTCTGTGAGCGTATTAAATACTTCGTTCTGAAGCGGTTCCGGAACATTCCGGAATGTCATATTCTCTTTTAAAGCTGCTTTGTTAAACAAAGAGGCGGACACCTGGTAACGCTGCTCAAAAAACTGTACCATTCCCTGCTTTAGCAGGCTGTAAAAGGAACTGCCTGTTTTGGAAACAGCATTGGCTGCAGGCTGCAACAGGGCATCCACACTTAATGCTGCCTGCGGAATATGCGAAGTATCAGACACTGGCAGCGGCACTTCCTGTTTCGGCGGCTGCCGGGCGATCCGTTTCTTTTTTGACCGGCGCACCAGTAGCAATATCAGCAATAAAAGCGCCACAATACCCAGCCCCAGCAGCAGCGCTCCAAAATTATCGTTGCGCTCTGCTTCCGTATTTACCGGTCCCGCGCCTCTCCGGGTAGATCCCGGCTCCCGGGAATAAAAGGTAATGGGTGGGTTATTGATGGTATTATAACGGTTCTGCTTTGCATCAAAATAGGAGAACCGGATGGGCATAACGGTATAAGAGCCTACCTTACCGGTTGTAAAGGGGATGGTAAAGGTTTTGGTACCCGGCCCCGTTCTGCTGTTGCGGTCATATTGCTCCTGTACATTGGCCGGATAAACCACGATCTCCTTTGGCCACTCAACAGCCGGCTGCGTTATCTGGCTAAAATCGCCGGCGCCGGTAATGGAGATCTGCAAGGTGCCCCGTTCTCCCGGTGTAAAGTTGATCTTTGACAGGTGAACATTCATTTTAAAATCCCCAACGGCTCCATTATATACAGGTGTTGGAGCATTAGCCGGCGCGCTGTTTACATTAATCGTAATCGGTACCGAAGAAATGGTCATCCGGTATGCTCCGTTCTTCAGGGGTACATTGTCATCAATGCCATCCAGGATCGAGGATCGGTTACCCGAGCCGTCGGCCAGTTTGATCCGGTTGCTGATCACCATCGGGTCCAGCTCCAGTTTTCCGGCCTCCATCGGCGTTAGCTGTACTTTTCGAATCGTATGCACATCGAAGCTTTCCCCGTTAACCGTTTCCCGGCTTACCATTCCGTCGCCGGAGCTGATCAGATCCCGGAACTCGAATCCATCAAAAGCCGGATCCTTTACGACTTCAGAAACCGATTCCAGTGAGGAATAGAGCTTATACGTTACAATGATCGGCTCTCCTACATAGCAATTCGTTTTATTGGCGTATACATTCAGATAAATGTTACTCCTCAACCTTGCCTCCAATACATTCCGCTGGCTCAACGCTATTAATGACGCCAGCAACAGGAGTGTCAATAAACCAAACCGTTTCATGTTTGTTTTCTGTATGCGTTCCCGATTTACAGGACTCTTTTTTGTGTTTATACAGCGGGAGCGGAAAATGTATACGGGCCGTATACCACTCCGGCTTTATAAATCGCCCAATTGCGGCCTTAAGATAATACTTTCTACGCAAGCGGCATCAGATAACCGGGTTGCCGTTTCGATAAGCACTGCGATATCTGTTGCTTCCATGATCCTCTTTTCACTATTATCGAAATCGCCCCAGGAGGCCGTCATTACGGCTCCGGGGAATAATGCCGCAACTTTTATCCCGTGTGGCTTCAATTCTTCCCGGAGATTCTGGCTAAACCCGTTCAGGGCAAATTTACTGATACTATAAGAACCGCCACCGGGATAGGCCTGTAACCCGGCAACTGAACAGATGTTAAATATAAAGCCCTGCTTTCTTTCCTTCATGGCCGGCAGGATGGTCCTGGTAAGATGATAGGCGCTGTAAAGATTCGTAGCCATCTGGCTTTCCAGCACCCCATCGGCCTCATCGGTCACATTCCCGGGCTCAAAGAGCCCTGCGTTATTTACCAGTATATCCGGCGTACCGTGTCCTAATGCCCAGTTACCGAGTGCGATGGCCTGTTCTTTAACAGAAAGATCGAATGCCTTTGCCCTAAAAGCGGTGTCCGGGTATTTTGTCTGAAGGGTTTCCAGTGCCTGGTAAAGCCGTACTTCATTTCTTGAAGTGATCCATACCTGGTTCCCCTTCTTTGAAAAAACTTCTGCAACAGCAAACCCGATCCCCTGCGAAGCACCCGTAATCAAAATATTCATACACTATTTATTTATCCCAGCGAAGTACGTATAATTTTTTTTATGGTTTCGTTAAAGAAGAGGCCAGCCTTCAAAGGTGAGTTATCAGAGGGGAGAATTGAGATTTCTGATTTCAGACATCAGTTCCGGACCGACGGCTGACGGCTGACGGCTGAAAGCCAACGCACCGCTGATAACCAACTTTACCTATCTTAGCCCAAAAATAGATCTGTGTACATTCATCAGCAGTTTTGTATTTCTCCGCAGCATACCGTTGAACCGGTAAATCTTAAGGCCGTAACCGCTTCTGTAAACGGGAAGCTGGTGGCGTTTGAGCCCCCGCTGGAGGATGTACCTCCCGGTATGTTACGCAGAATGAGCAAGGCCGTACGCATGGGCATCGGGGCCGGACTGCCTTTACTGAAAATATGCGCACCGGACGGCATCATTATCGGAACGGCAAACGGAGGCATGGAGGACTGCATTAAATTCCTGAACCAGATCATCGATTATGAAGAAGGGATGCTGACCCCCGGGAATTTTGTTCAGAGCACCCCTAATGCCATTGCCGGGCAATTGAGCCTCATTACAAAAAACCGGAATTATAATGCCACGCATGTGCACCTCGGACTGGCTTTTGAAAATGCACTGCTGGATGCAAAGATGTTCCTTAACGAACGCCCGGAGCAGGTTTACCTTACCGGCGCAGTAGATGAAATATCGACGTATAACTATAATATTGACCGGCTGGCGGGCTGGTATGACCCAGCATTAACAAGCGAGGATCTTTTTGATACCGATCATGCAGCAACCATTGCCGGGGAAGGAGCCGCCCTGTTTTTATTAAGCGGAATGCCAGACGGCGCCCTCGCCCGGATTGAGGCCGTAGAAACATTGCATACCGAAGATCCCCAAACCGTGGAAAAAAGGTTCGGGCAATTGCTGGCCGCCTGCCCCGTTACCCCCCACACCCTGCTGCTGCTGGGCGACAACGGCGATAACCGCTACCGCTTTTTTTATGACAACCTGGAAACGCTGGTTCCCTTAACGGCGGTGCTCCGCTTCAAACACCTGACCGGGGAATACCCTACCGCAACCTCTTTTGCCACATGGCTGGCGACGTACATCCTGCAAAAACAGGATGTGCCGGCGGTTCTTTTAAAAAAGAGAGCTCTGCCTGCAGGTATCGACCGCGTGATCATCTACAACCAGTATCACGGAAAACAACATAGCTTCCTGGTAGTTTCAAAACAATAAACAGCCAGGATCAATTGCATATTCCTGGTAGTCTTCAAGAGACGGGGAGACGGGGAAACGGAGAACGACCATTTATATTAGTAAGGGTCGCACCGATCACAGAGTCTCAACAGGGCAACAAGATCAGCGCAAACTACTGTACATCCAGTAAAAAAGATCTGCATATCATTCTAACAGAAGCCTCAAAGACTACCCCAATACTGCATCGGCAGCGGCTTCACCGGTATTGATGGCGCCTTCCATAAACCCCTGCCAGTCGGCCAGGTGCTCTCCTGCAAAATGCGTATGCAGGAATTTCCGCTTTAATTCCGGCATTAGTTTAAACCACTGGCCGATCCCGTAAAGCGCATATGCCCCATAGGAATAGGCATCATTACCCCAGTAATAATTTGCCTGGCCTTTCAGCAACGGCCGCAGATCACCAAAATGAGGTTCCAAGCAACGGAACACATCGCCTGCTAAAAACGCATCAGACTGGTTGGCATTGGAAGCTGCTTTATCCCCGATGCTGTAAGCGATCAGCACCCCTTCTGCTGAGGGCTGGTTTTTGGTTGCATGATAAAAATAATGGGGCGACTGGTCCGATACCAGGTCAAAAGCTTCCTCCTTCCAGAACCGTTCCGTAAAATGCAGGGCATGCTTATTGATCCTTGCGTATTGCAGTTCATTCAGTGCGGCAGACAGTGGTTGCGGCAGACCCGGGCTCCAGCTGATCTTCTGAACCGAGGCAGTTGGAATGGCACAGATCAGCTGATCGCCGGTAAATTTCTTTCCATTTGTACAAACCACCTCTACCCGGTTATTTTGAAGGACATGGGAAACATGATGATCGCAATAAATGTGCTCCATACCGATCTGTTCCCTCAATTTATCAGCCAGCCGGGCATTCCCGCCTTTTATTTTAAGATCCATTTCGTTCTTTTCGCTGCTTTCCGCATACTCTGCCAGGGCCGCAAAGGCAGAGACATGGCGGATGCTTTCCCCAAAATCCGTACTGTCCAGCAGTTCCCGGATATCAAGGTCGCGGCCGGAACAACCATTGTTCACCAGGAAACGCCACCAGTCATACTGATCCAGCTTTTGCTTATCCGCTTCTTTTAAATGCGGGTAAGCCTCCAGCATCTTTTTAAATTTCGCATTCCACGCATCGCTGTAATCCCAGGCCCCGGCCTTATGATATGCTCCTTTGTAAACAAGGTGGGTATCCATCTGGTTATTCTCCAGCGCCAGGTCAAACGCTGTACAAAGCTCCTGCATGCGGGTGTGCGAGCTGCCCACCCATTCACCACCCAGCTCAACCACAAGATCGTTGCTGATCCGGTGCGAAAACACACGCCCCCCGATCCTGTTCCGGCTTTCGATTACCACAACCGCACAGCCCTTCTTTTTTAGCCGGTATGCTGCGGCCAGGCCGGCGAAACCAGCTCCGATCACAATAACTTCCGGCTTTCTTAAAGGATAAAGACTGAACGGGGAATGGCCCGAAACAACGAGGGCTCCGGCAGACAATGCGCTCTGACGAATAAAACGGCGGCGATCCATGGCAATAAATTTGAGCCGTGAAGATAGGTCCGCGGGTAACAGGTGCACATACCTGAATCTGGTGAGTACTTATTTCCTGATGGCTCCGGTTATTGCGGCAAGGGGCATTTCTTCCAGCACGGTTCTGCCGGCTCCCTGGTCAACGGATTTCCATTTTACCAGCCGGATCATTCCACGCTCGATCTCGATACCGGTAATATCTCCGTCTGAAAAGCAGCAACAGCCCGTGTTAAAGTAAGTAGGCAGCATTTTCCTGTAATCAAATACCAGGTTGTTGAACCGGTCCCGGTAAAGATTGGTTTCCTCCTGTATCTTTTTGATGGTTTCGTTGTCGTTACCGCTCTTTGCAATATCCATCTGGCGATATAGCCGTTCAATATGCGTTAACGACTCAAATACCGGCTGATGCGTATGGCCGGTTATCAAAAGGATATGATCCTGCTCCGCCGACCACTCATACATGATTTCATTATGAACCGTTTTTTTATAGGCGTTGTTGGATGGCTCATTGGGGTTGATCCGCAGGTAAGACTGGAGCGGTCCCCAGATCCTCGAAATAAAAAATTTTGTAAACCAGTTTCCGTCGCTGTTGGCATCGCCCTGGTGGCCATGCGTGCAAAAGATCCGCAATTGTTCACCATCGACCTGCGTTTTAAGGATCACGCCTTCCCAGGCCTTTAATTTCTGTCCATACAAGGCTTCCAGCTCCAGGCCGGCCAACGGATCGTTTGCCCAGTAGAGGTCATGATTTCCGATCACTTTTACAAAGGCGTTCCGCTGCACAAAAGCTCTTTCTGCTGCAAACGGTGCCTCATTATACTTTTTTACTTTTGAAAGCGTATTTTCCCAAAGCTCTTCGCAATCGCCGAGATTGATGAAAAGGAAGCCCGCCTCATTATAATATTTCAGTGCCTCCAGGTAAGCCGGTGCTGCCACTGCAAAATCATCGGCCCCATTGCGGGCACCTTTGTGCTGGTCAGAAAATATAATGAGTTTACCGGACCGGCTGTCGAAATTGATTACCGGCCCCAGTTTTCCGGGACTATTTAAAATATGATTGAACAACCGGGTCAGCGCATCATAGATCCGGGCCTTATCAGGACTGGAATCAAATTTCCGGGCGGCCCATAAAACAGGTCTTAACAAAAGAAACCGGAGCAACCGACGCATGGTTCAGGAAGGATGTTACATGCCCGGGTAAACAGGTCCGTAACGGAGCTTTTTGGCACGGCGTTGCCCTTTTCCGGGGTAAATAATATCATGTGCAGTTTCATAGCCTTCATTTGCTGTATCCAGCAATCGTTTCATCGCGTTTCTTCTGCGCGCTTCACATACCGCACCTGTAACTGCAGATGCAGCGATTCCTAAAATCACAAATCCTATTAAACGATATGTATTCTTCATCACTCTAAAACTATTTATTCATAACCGTAAGATATGAAATAAATGGCAAAAGTTGCTTGCTTTTTTATCATTTTAAACGAATGAGTGTTAGCAACTATTATCCACTTACCGACCTTGCAAATCTATCTATGAACAGCACAACCGGCAATTAACCAATTGCTAATTCATGATAAATTAACACCGGCGGTAATTAATTGTTGGACCTTTTAATAAAATTATCATTTCTTTTATACGAGAAAAGCCATTTTAACAACCCGGGTTCGGCAAACGCTGCATCCCAGCTGTTATGTCCGGCTTCCGGATAAACGGTGAACCGTACCGGAACCGCTTTCGCTTTCATGGCGGCTACCATCCTGCGGGAATATTCCGGTGATACCACTTCATCCCTGCCTCCATGAAATACCCACCAGGCGGTGTTTTTCAGGTTTCCTGCAATGCCGGGATTTGCGCCGCCACAAATAGGAACGGCTGCGGCAAAGATACCCGGCATACGGTCGACGATCTCAAAGGTTCCCATGCCGCCCATACTCAGCCCCATCACATACACCTGGTCCTGCCGGATCTGGTACTGCCGGTTTAGATTATCCATCAGGGCTATTACCAGCCGCATACTGGGAGACGGGTCGCCTCCCGTTACAAAATAAAAGCTGCGTTTGCCGTTAGAATCTGCAACCGTTTGAACATTGCTCCAGTAATACTTTACTGCATTCTGAGGAAATACTACAATGGCCGGATAATTTTTACGGTTCTCTGCTTTTAAAAATAATGAGGCCCCGTGTAATAATTGCGCTTCATTATCGTTGCCGCTTTCTCCCCTCCCATGCAGGAATAAAACCAGGGGATATTTCTTCTTCGGGTTGTAGTTCTCCGGCAATAACAAGCGATAGGGCAGGGTATCTCCATTTTGTATCAGTTTAAATTTCTGATACAGCGAATAATCCTGCGCATGGGTCACTGCCGCTATCAACACAGCGGCAAGCACAAAGAGTATTCTTTTCATCCTGTTATTTTTGAAATACACGTACATAGTCTACTTCCATAACGGCTTTATCGAGCTGCTCGTCCACACCCTTAAGTCCGCCCCAGTTTCCACCAACTGCAATATTCAATAACAAATGGAACTTCTGATCAAAGGGCCATTCTTCAAAGCCCTTTCCCGTATTCTTAAAAGAGAAAAATAACCGGTCATCTACAAAGAAATCGATCTGCTCTTTATTCCATTCAACAGCATACAGATGAAAATTTGTTCCTGCATCGCCTAAAAAGAGTCCTTTTGTTTTCTGTGTGCCGGCCACATGGTTAAATGATTTAGTATGCACACTGCTGAACACCGTGTCCGGGTTATAACCTACATTTTCCATAATGTCAATTTCCCCGCTAGCCGGCCAGCCGCCATATTTCCACTCAGTGGGCAGCATCCATATTGCAGGCCATACCCCCCTGCCAACGGGTAATTTGGCGCTTACTTCCACCCTTCCATACGCCCAATCACCTTTTTCCTTTGTAACCAGGCGGGCAGAAGTATAGGTATTTTGTTCACGGTTTTCTTTACGTGCAGTAATGGTGAGTTTGCCGTTTTTTACGATGGCATTATTGCTGTCGGCCTTCGTGTAATATTGCAGTTCCCGATTGCCCCAGCCATTGCCTCCTACATCGTATCCCCATTTGTCTGTATCCGGCAGGCCGTTCGTATTAAACTCATCGCTCCACACCAGTTTCCATCCTTTGGAGGCCGGGGTCATTTTCATCCGCTCCGCCAGGAGCTCCGGTTCATTGGTGGTAATGAACTCAAACTGGTTTGCCAGCAGCCAGTCCATTTCAGCTGCCGTGTTCACCGTCCAGGCATTGAGCGCAATGTTATTTTTCTTCGCCTGCCCGATCCAGTCCGGGTGCTTCTGGAACACAGAATAATGATAGTCCACACCGTCCAGCCCGCCGGCCTTTATTTCCTCCGGCGATTTGTCACCATTTAAGTATTGCACATGTGCATGGGGATCCAGTTGTTTTACCTTTTTGCAAACATCATAATCGAAACTGATATACACCGCCATGGGAGCGGCTCCCAGCCGGTGTACCAGGTGCACTACCTTCTCCGTTACCAGCAGGGCCCTTTCCTTGCTGATGCCGGAAGGCTTGATCTCAAATACCAGTCGCGTAGCGCTGTTGTTTTTTAATCCTGCCAGGGTATACTCCTGCAGGGTAGGCAGTTGCTCTCCGTTTGATAACGGCGTTTTAATCAGGTCTGCATAGGTCGTTTTTTCAATGGTCAGCTTGTTATAATGCGGATCATGGTTGATGACCAGCGAATCATCGGCCGTCATATGAATATCAAATTCGGTGCCGGTGCATTTCAATTCAATGGCATGCCTTAACGATGCAATAGAATTCTCCGGAAATCCATTTTTCTTAAATGCTCCCCTGTGCGCTACGATGGGATTTGCCGCAAAGGAGATCTTTTTTGTTGCCTGCTGTGTTTTTGTTGCCGTACTGCAACCGCTCAAAATAACGGCCAGTAACGCCGCCGGGAATAAAAATTGCTTCATGCTTGGTAAAAAATATACGATTGATTTTATTTTAATGCCTGGTATACCAGGGCTTTAAATTTATCTCCGATTTCGCCGTGTGAAAACGGCCACTGCTGTACAAACAGGAGCGCCACGATCTCCTCTTTCGGATCGCCCCAGTAAGAAGTACCAAAGAACCCGCCCCAGGCAAAGCTGCCGGCAGACTGGCCCAGTTTCAGGAATCCTTTTTCGGTTGTGATCTCAAAGCCCAGTCCAAATTTATTATTGCCAAAAGGAATGTCGCCGATCTGGTTTTGGGTCATGATATCAACCGTATGCCTGGACAACAACCGTTTTCCGTTAAACACACCTTTGTTAACGATCATCTGCAAAAAAGCGGCATAATCCGCAGTAGTGGAAACCAGTCCGGCCCCACCGGAATAATACCCGTTATTATTTACCGGATAGTCAACCGTTATCCCGCGGAAAGTAGTGTCGGTCCAGGGCATCAGGGCTTTTGTTACCCGGTCTTCTGTATAAACGCTTACGAGCCGCGGACGTTTTGCATCCGGCAGGTGAAAATAGGTATCCTTCATATTCAGCGGTTCAAAGATCCGCTTGCGGAAAAATTCGTCCAGGCTCATACCGGAAACCACCTCTACCAGGCGGCCCAGTACATCGGTATTCAGTCCGTATGTGAACCGCTCGCCCGGCTGATGCACGAGCGGCAACGTTCCCAGTTTGTCCATTGCATCTGCCAGCTTCTGGGGGTGGATCACAAACCCCGCTGGAATACCGGCTTTGGCATAGATCGCCTTCATGTTAGGCGAACCGATCTGCGCATAATCCAGCCCGGAAGTATGTGTGAGCAAATCCCGGATGGTAATGCCTCTTTTTGCGGGAACCGTGGTATAAGAAGAATCTGCTGCGTTAAACTGATCCAGCACTTTAGGGTTTGCAAAAGAAGGGATGAACCGGGCAATGGGATCATCCAGCAGAAACTTCCCCTCTTCAAAAAGCATCATCACCGCCACGCTGGTTATGGCCTTGGTTTGGGAGGCGATCCGGAAAATAGCATCCGTTTTTAATGGGATGTGGTCCCGGGTATTGCTAAACCCAAAGGCGCTATTATAAACGATGGTTCCCTTATGCGCGATCAGGGCGGTTGCCCCCCCGATCCAGTTTTTTTGCACATAATCCCGTATCACATTGTCGATCCGTTGCAGGCGCTCTTCCGAAAAACCGTTCACTTCCGCTTTTCCCGGAACAAAAGGGCTCAATTGAGCCGCCGCAGTCAACTGCAGGAACATGCCGATCAGTAACAAGCGAATCCGTTTCATCCGTAAATTTTGGCTTCTAAACTACAAAAATATAAGGAAAACCCAACCGGCAGGCAATAAAAGGGGTTCCCGGCATTTTTTAAGCTTCTCACCGTTCGTGCAAAACCGGCAGCTGTTTTTCTTAACGCTATCACAGCACGAAGCGGAAAAAACCCGGGCATTGGCATGTCCATTTTTGTATCCGGTGTGAAAAATAAAAATATTATGCGCCCAAATAGGAAGACAATAACCAGGTTGCTTTCTATTTTTTCTGCTGATCGGCCGTTACAAGGGTGGTATCTGTAACAAGGGTTGGAACGCTGTAACCACCGGAGTCCAATATGGTTTTTGGAAAGGCCTGCTTCAATTGTGTCCATGCAGTCCTGTTCACATCCGTTTTATAAAGATAAATGGTTCGCAATGCCGGTAGTGTTTTTAACTGTGCAAGTCCTTTTTCGGTAACTTTTGTTCCTACCAGGTTCAGCACCTGCAACTGCTTTAACGATTTCAGGTGCTGTAAACCGGCATCGGTTACTGCCGTACCGCTAAGGTAAAGTCTTGTAAGCCCCTCCAGGTTTGCAATTGTGGCCATCCCCGCGTCATCGATATTGCTGCCATCCAGCTTGAGCCATACCAGCTGTTTTTTCAGAGGATCCAGCAATTTTAAAAGATCACGGGCCTCGCTGCCGGCGGTGACAAAACTCACCGACAAATAATTCTTTTCATTTGAAACCGGAACCACCATTATACCGGCTTCTGTCAGCTTTTTTACAGCTTCATCGCCCGCAGCGCTTACCTCCGCATCCGGCACATCGGTGCTTTTTGCCGCGCCGCTACCGCCACTGCCCGACTGCAGCGCAGCCAGCACGGGTTTGATCTTATCGGTTTGCGGCAATTCCTTTACCTTTTTTGTAAAACTGTTGCCCGTGCTCACCCACCAGCTCAGCACCGCCACTTCGTTGGGTGTAAGCTGGGGTTTTTCTTTGGGCGGCATATGGTCATCATCATTCAGCGGCAGCAACAACCGTTTGATCAGTTCGCTCTCATCCGGTTTGCCGCTTATGATCGCTTTTCCGTCCTTTCCGCCCTTAAGGATATCGTTTTCCCCATCCAGGCGCAGTTTTCCTTTTTGCTTGTTACTGCCATGACAACTATAGCATTTCCGTTTCAGGATCGGCTGTACCACATCGGCATATAAGACCGCTTCCTGTATATTGGGGATCGGTTTAGCGGCTGTTGCTGCGGGATCTTCTTCCATACCCCCAGTCAGGTAACCGGCACCGTGCGTTAAGGAGCCTCCCAGGTGACCGGTAACCGTAATGAGTGCAATAATGGTTACAGCCGAAAAACCGGCATACCCAGAAGCAAGCGACAACCGGTTCAACAGGTAAAAAACCAGGGAAACAGCTGCAGTAGCAATTCCCAGCCACTGATGCTGTGTTACCAGAGCCCCGTCATAATCGCCGCTGAGGGACAACAGGTATCCTGTGATACAGGAGGCTATCGCAGCCATGGCACCCCAGAACAGCAATACCGGAATGGAGGGTTTCAGCAAGGGGAAACGCTTTGCAAACAACTGCAACAAACAGGCAGCCAGCAACACACCAATAGGCAGGTGTACCAGTACCGGGTGAAATCTTCCTATAAAATCCGCAAATGCAAGTATCGTCATAAACTATTGATACCGGTTTCTAAGTATTTTCATCATATGTACATTGATCGCCCACTGGTCGGCCACAGGCTGCCGGGTATACGGCAATACGGGCATATAATTGGGAGGGCCAAACTCTGTAAGTACGGTCATTACGGCGCCCTCTTTCCGTTTCCGTTGTGCAACCACATCCCACCAGTCAAAATGTTGTTTGACCACCGCCTCCCATTCCGGCGCGCGCGGATCATTTGCCTGCGGCCCTTCGGGATGACCAATGCGCGCATGGATATGCTCCGTACGCTCCAGGGCCAGGGCAACAGTCTCCTTCTGATCACCCAGCATGCTTTCGTGCACGTTGCACCAGTGCGAAATATCCAGGGTCAGTTTTAAAGCCGGGCTCTTTTCAATGAACTGCCGTGCCACATGTGCGGCAAACAGCATCCGGGAGCGATGCGTTTCATGACAGATCATGATCCCTGTTTGCGCGGAGAGCTCAGTGGTAGCATCGATAAATGCCTTGTTTTCCTCGTAACTGAAATAATCCCGTCCGGAATGACAGTTGATGTAAACCGGCTGCTGCAGGTTGTTGGTTGCAGCAGCTTTTATCGCACGTTTAAAAGACTCAAGATGGGCTTTAAAATCAGGTTGGGAACCGCCGCAAAGAAATCCTGCCTGCAGATCATACTTCTTTAACGCACTGAACAGTTCTTTTTGCTGTGCGGCTTCTGCCGGCCACCAGACTTCGATACCATCATACCCTTCCTTTTTAGCCGCTGCACAAAAAGCGTCAACAGACCCGTTAAACCCCCAGTTGGTTGCCATTATCACCAGCCGGAACCCGGCCTTTGCAGGCGATGAAAACACCCCCGCAGTTGTGGCGGCAGCCGGAAAAAACATTCCGGCCATCGCTGCGGCAGATGATGTTTTTAAAAAACTTCTCCTGTTTTGATTCATATATGTTACAATCGTTTATGAACAATTCAAATTTACAGTTTTCATACGGCATCTACCCGTATATTATCATCAATAAACACGACTAATACTTCTTTTTGTAACTTAGTATCTCTTTTTAAAGAAACAAAATGTCTTTTACAAACACAGCGGAACTCACAAAAAAAGCCAACCTTGCAGTAAAGCAATTGCGGTTCCAGCAGCTCTCAAAAGGTCTGCCTTTTATGATCAATGCCAAAGAGCTCCAGGATGACACCTGTTTCCTGGAATACCCTAACGGCCAAATAAAACTTGTTCGTCAAAACAAGGCAGGAACCGAGTTTATCGAAATAAGAACGCTAAGCGCCGAAGCGGCCCGGCAGATACGGATCAGGTACCAATTAGCATAAACTTATGCCAGGGCTGTATATTATAACCGGATCCAACGGAGCTGGTAAATCAACCGTCGGCTAGACATACTTTCCTGAACAGATCACCTCCATTTTTGACGGAGACAAATTGTATCTGGAAACAAAGAGCAGGTTGTGGAAAGATGGACTCAAGGTTCAAAAAGAATTAAATGCCCTGGCTTCCGATTTTGTAGAAAAGAATTTCTCCGGTTGGCGGAAACGGCATTGCAAAGCAATTCCGATTTTGCCTATGAAGGTCACTTTTCTAAGGACGAAAGCTGGGACATCGTCGAAACCTTTAAAAAGAACGGCTATAAACTACACCTGGTATTCTTTGGTCTCAATAGTCCAGAACAATCTTCAAACCGTGTTTTAATAAGAGCAAAGGAAGGTGGCCATTTTGTAGATGACTTAACCTTACGTGAAAACTTTTTTGGCAACCTGGTGCAATTAAACAACCGGTTCCGGATATTCGATTCCATTCTTATTCTGGATACTTCCACACTTGAACATGTACGACTTATGTTGATCAACGCCGGAGCTGTTCAGGAAAATAGCGTTATTGATCAATTACCTGAATAGTTTCGAAAGTCGCTGCCCAATCTTACTGCATTAATCTAGCAGAATCCGGAAAACAATAGCACCACTCCATCTTTTAACCTTTATGCAATGATTTCCTGTATCACCTTACCCCCCACATCTGTTAAACGGAAGGGCCGCCCCTGATAGGGATAGGTGAACTGCTCATGATCAAATCCCAGCTGGTTTAAGATGGTAGCCTGTATATCAAACGCATCCACTTTACCGCTTATGGCGCTATAGCCAATTTCATCGGTTTCGCCATGCGTGGTCCCTTTTTTAATACCGCCGCCGGCCATCCAGATAGTAAAGGCCTCCGTATGATGATCGCGTCCTTTAAAAGGGTTCTGCGCGCCATTCCGGTTTTCCATCATGGGAGTGCGCCCAAACTCACCCGCCCATACAACCAGGGTTTCATCGAGCAGGCCTCTTTGCTTAAGATCCAGCAACAGTGCTGTTACCGGTTTATCTACGCTCCTGTATTTATTAATGATACCGATATTGAGCGCATTGCTGGCATTATCGCCATGTGCATCCCAGCCCCAGTCGAACAACTGCACAAAACGTACGCCTTTTTCCACCAGCTTTCTGGCCAGCAATACATTGTTTGCAAAACAGGCCCTGCCGGGTTTTGTGCCGTACATCTCGTGTATATATTGTGGCTCATCGTTGATGTTCATTACCTCCGGTGCTGTGATCTGCATTCGGTAGGCCATTTCATATTGTGAGATGCGGGAGAGGATCTCCGGATCATTATATTCCCTGTACTCCTGCATATTGGCCTTATTAACCGCCTCGATGGACGCTTTGCGCAGATCCCGGCTCATGCCATCCGGATCCTTGATGAACAGTACCGGGTCCCCTTCGCTCCGGCATTGAACGCCCTGGTACACCGAGGGCAGGAACCCGCTTCCCCATACGCTTTTACCGGCATCCGGAAAGCTACCCCCACTGGTAAGTACCACAAAGCCCGGCAGATTCTGGTTTTCTGTACCCAGACCATAAGTAACCCAACTGCCAATACTGGGTCGCCCCAGCCGCGGGCTGCCGGTATGCACCAGCAACTGCGCAGGTGCATGGTTGAACTGATCGGTGGTCACAGCTTTTAGAAAAGACACCTCATCCACCACCCCTGAAAAATGCGGAAGATGCTCGCTTACCCAGGCTCCTGATTGACCATGCCGGGCAAAGGCGGCCTGTGGTCCCAGCATTTTTGGCACACCGGTAATAAAAGCAAACTGCTTTCCTTCCAGAAAAGAAGGCGGACAATCCTGCCCGTCCATCTTTGCAAGCTCCGGCTTATAATCAAATAATTCGAACTGCGACGGTGCCCCGGCCATATGCAAAAAAATAACGCTTTTGGCCCTGCCCACTATCGGCGGTGCTTTTGGCAGCAATGGATGGGCGGGGTCAAACACAATGGAATGACCGGCCTTTTTCTTACCTCCGCAGCTTCCCAGTAATGATCCCATAGCCAGCGCACCCAGTCCCATGGCGCTTTCTTTTAAAAAATGGCGCCGGGTATGCGTGTGCATCACCATTTGCTCGGCTTCCTTTACCAATCGCTGATCAATAAGGTCTTTTTTTGTCATTGTAATCCGTTTTTGAGTAGTGTTTAATTTTTCACTACCACTTCATCAAGATTCAGCATCGCATTAGCCACCACTACCAGGGCCGCCGTACCGGGAACAGCCTTATCTGTTTGGCCGCCAACCATTGCGGTGGTTTTCCCTGAATCCGATTTAAATTCCTTTAACGCCTGCGTATACAACGCTTCAAACACTTTCAGCTTATCTTCCTTTATGGGCTTGTACAACATCAGCTGATACCCTTTTCTGATCTGCGCCGCAACCTCATTACCACCTTCTTTCTCCATCCGGTAAGCCAGATGCCGCGCCATATCAATATAGGCGGAATCATTAAGCGTTGTTAGAGCCTGTAACGGGGTATTGGTCTTGATGCGCCGTGCGGTACACAGTACGCGCTGCACCCCATCGAAAGAAATCATAGAGGGATAAGGGGCTGTGCGCTTCCAATAGGTATATACGGCCCTGCGGTACTGGTCTTCCCCGGTACTGTTATGCCAGCGGGCGCCGTTATAAGGTGAAAGCCAGATACCATCCGGCTGCCAGGGCATTACACCCGGGCCATACATTTTGGCGCTCATCAGGCCGCTGATGCAAAGATTCTGATCCCGTAACTGCTCGGCACTCAGGCGCACGCGCGGTCCCCGCGCATAAAATTTATTGGCCGGGTCTTTTTCTTTTAATTCATCTGTCAGTTTCGAATCCTGCCGGTATGTGGCGCTCATAACCATTTCTTTCAGCAATTTTTTTATGCCCCACTTATAATCGTTCATAAACTTCCACGAAAGATGATCCAGCAGTTCCCTGTGTGTAGGTAGCATGCCCTGCGTGCCCATGTCCTCCAGCGTTTCCACGATCCCCGAGCCAAACAGCTGTTCCCACAACCGGTTTACCATGGTCCTGGATACCAGCGGATTCCGTTTATCGGTAAGCCACATTGCAAGCCCCATGCGGTTCTTAGGTGCATTGGCGGGCATGGCAAACGCCAGCGACTGTGGCACTGCGGGCTGTACCGCTTTTCCCAATGTGAGCCGGTTCCCTCTTTCAAATACATGGGTCTCCCGCTGCATCCAAACAGGATTTTCCACCATCACCGGCGTGGTGGTGGCCGGCGCATTCAGCAGATCCCAGTAGGTTTTTTTGAAAGCTTCATAATCCGGGGTGCCTTTTGCCGGCAGCTCCGGCACAAAGCCGAACCAGTCAAACGTGGCCATAATATCTTCTCCCCCGGCAGCCGGGTTCTGATAGGTGACATACACATCATGGACCCCGGTTGCCGCAATGGTATTTGCCATTCCATAACGCCAACGGTCTTCCGGCTGAACCACATAAGTGCCCAGCACTTCGCCCTCCGGATGATCCTTTCTGAAAATGATCTTACCTCCCGGTTTGTTGGAACGGAACATAAAAACGATCTGTCCCATTCCATCCAGCTGGATATGCCTGAGCCGTGCGTAGGATTGATTGCGCATATTCAACGGGCCATTCTTATTGGTAGGCAATGCGTTCTTTAAGCTATCGGCCGTAGTGGCATAAAAAGCGGGTTGCAGCGTTTTCAGAAAATGTTGAATGCGCTCCGACTGCTCTGCCGTACTATTGTCTTTGATCCATCCGATCAGTTGTGTCAGTTCGTTTTTCAGCGAGTCATTGTATTCCCTCAATATGGGATACTCACCCGGAATATCATTATCCCTCGTATTATTAAAATACGCCATGAATTTATAGTATTCATCATGCCGGAACGGGTCATACGGGTGGCTGTGGCATTGTACACAGGCAAAGGTGGTACCCATTAATGATTCCCAAGTTGTATTGATGCGGTCCATCACCGCGGCCACACGGAATTCCTCATTATCTGTTCCTCCTTCATCATTGGTCATGCTGTTGCGGCTGAAGGCGGTGGCAATATATTGTGCATCGGTTGCGCCGGGCAGCAGGTCTCCCGCAATCTGTTCGGTCAAAAAAACATCATACGGTTTATCCTTATTAAAGGCGTCGATCAGCCAGTCGCGATACCGCCAGATGCTGCGCCCTCCGTCGGATTCATAGCCCTTTGTATCTGCATACCTGGATAGATCCAGCCAGAGCGAGGTCCATTTTTCGCCAAAATGCGAAGAGGCCAGCAATGCATCCACCAAACGCTCATATCCTTTATCATCAGGGCTCTTGAGGTACTGATCTGCAATTTCCGGGGAAGGATACATGCCGATAAGGTCCAGGCTTACCCTCCGCAGGAGTGTTTGCGGATCGGCCTGCGGTGCGGGCTTCAGATTCTGCGCATCCAGTTTTTCATAAATGAACCGGTCCACATCATTCCGGATCCAGGAATCGTCCTCATCGGGTGCCGGTGTTTGTTTTACAGGGAGGTAGGCCCAATGATCGCCCCATTGCGCACCCTGCTGCACCCATCTGCGCAAAATATCAATTTCATCTTCACTCAGAGGTTCATGCTTATAAGGCATCCGCTCTTCGGGATCCTTCAGCGTAAGCCTGCGGATCATTTCGCTGTTGTCCGGATCGCCGGGTATAATGGCCGGCTTGCCGGATTCCGTGTTGGCCAGGGCTTCTTCCCTGAACAACACGCTGAAGCCCCCCTTGGCCTTAACCCCGCCATGACAAGTAATGCATTTCTTATTTAGAATGGGTTTTACTTCCGTGCTAAAATCAACCTTTTTTGATCGGCTGTTCAGGCACGCCACCATGCCCGTGATCACCAGAACGGCTAACACCAATAGCATTTTCTTGTTGTAATAAAAATGAGCCATCGTCTTTCGCAATCATTAATCAAAACGGGCCGGGGAAATCCAGGCCCCTTCCCTCTCTCAAACTTACTAAAGTTTAACGTTCCGCTGAAGAATTGTTGCTGCTTTTAAAGAAACCACAACAAAAGAGGTACAATTTTATCCCAAACTGGTGTTATTTTATCCAGAAGACGGCAACGCCGGTCTGTCGGCTTCCTTTTTTATCACCACCAGCTGCCGCACTCCGGTGACGACAACCCGGCATTTTGCTATTTTACCCAATTCACCTGTTCTTTTTTTACATCCCTCGAATTACCACCGATCATAATCTCGAATGCACCCGGCTCCCAGTCATATTTCAGCTGGCTGTTGTAAAATTTCAGATCCTCCGTGGTAATATCAAAACTGACGGTCTTTGATTCCCCGGCTTTCAGCCACACCTTCTGAAAGCCCTTGAGCTCTTTTACCGGCCGGCTTACCGAGCCCACCACGTCGCGGATATAGAGCTGTACCACTTCCGCGCCATCGTATTTACCACTATTGGTGAGGGTGATGGAGGCCTTTAACGGCCGGTTACCTTTTGGAGCCTTGCCGCTTAATGTCAGATCACCATAGGTAAAGGTTGTATAACTGAGCCCGTAGCCAAAGGGGTACAGGGGATCGTTGGATACATCGAGGTAATTGGAGCGGAACTTCTGGAACCATTTGCCGTCCGGCAACGGGCGGCCCGTATTCAGATGGGCGTAATACAACGGAATTTGCCCTACGTTCTGCGGGAACGACATGGTTAGTTTTCCGGAAGGATTCACATCCCCGAACAATACATCTGCAATAGCAGCACCTGCCTCTGAACCCCCAAACCATACATTCAGAATAGCCGGCAGTTTCTGCTGTTCCCAGTTCAATGTAAGCGGTCTGCCGGTAAATAATACCAGCACTACCGGCTTGCCGGTTTTCAGGAGCGCCTTTAGAAGATCCTGCTGTACTTTCGGAATATCCAGGTCTGTCCTGCTGGCGCTTTCCCCACTGAACTCGGCGGACTCGCCCATTGCCGCAACGATCACATCCGACGCATTCGCGATCTTCAGCGCCTCTTCCCGCATGGCCTCGGGCGTACGCGTATCCCGTTCCCGGTTCAGCGTTTTTCCAAATAGGGTGGTCCGCTCTTCCAGCCCCGCATCTCCGGTAAGATTGCAGCCCTTTGCATATACCACGTTTGCATTATTACCCAATACAGACCTTAGCCCCTTCAGTACGGAAACAGAGCGGTCCTGCACGGTAGCCACACTCCAGGTTCCCGCCATATTGTTGGCAGCATCTGCCAGCGGGCCCACCAATGCGATCCTGCCCGATTTTTTTAATGGCAGTACGTCCTTGTCGTTTTTTAAAAGCACAAAACTCTCTGCAGCGATCTGCCGGGCGACCTTACGATGCTCCGGTGTATAGATTTCCGTTTTTGCACGTTGCTCATCGCAATATTTATAGGGGTCCGTAAACAAACCCAATTTATATTTGGCCACCAGCACATTGCGGCAGGCAGCATTGATCTCGGCAATGGTTACTTTTTTTTCCGCCAGCGATTGCTTCAACGTTTTTAAAAATCCTTCTCCCACCATGTCCATATCAACACCCGCTTTTAAAGCCAGGGCCGAAACAGCCTGCAGATCGCCCATGCCATGATCGATCATTTCATTGATGCCTGTATAATCCGTTACCACAAAACCATTGAAGCCCCATTGCTTCCGCAACACATCGGTCAGCAGCCAACGGTTTCCGGTAGCCGGAATACCATCTACCACATTAAAAGAAGCCATTACACTGCCCACACCGGCATCCACCGCGGCTTTATAAGGAGGAAAATATTCATTGTACATACGGAGATGGCTCATATCTACCGTATTATAGTCCCGGCCGGCCTCCGCAGCGCCATACAGGGCGTAATGCTTTACGCAGGCCATGATATTGGTGTTTTGCGAATAATCGCCCTGGTAGCCTTTCACCATAGCTCTTGCGATCTGCGAACCCAGGTAAGGATCTTCGCCGTTTCCTTCAGATACCCGGCCCCAGCGGGGATCGCGGGCGATATCCACCATGGGGCTGAAGGTCCAGGAAATACCATCGGCACTCGCTTCTACCGCCGCGATCCGGGCCGACTGTTCAATGGCCTTCATATCCCAGGTACAGGAAAGCCCCAGGGGGATCGGAAAGGTGGTCTCATAACCATGGATCACGTCCATGCCAAACAGCATCGGGATCTTCATGCGGCTTTCTTCAACCGCCACTTTCTGTATGGCTTTTATCTTCTCCACGCCTTTGATATTGAATAGACCGCCCACACGGCCTTCCTTTACATTTTTACCAATATCCGAGTTCGTGGCCGTACCGGTTGTAAATTCACCCGCACTGGGCAAATTCAGCTGGCCAATCTTTTCCTCAAGGGTCATTTTGCTCATCAGCGTGGTGATAAACGCATCCATCCCGTTACCGGACTTTGTACCACGAACCTGTGCATATGCTCCGGAAAAAGCAATTGTAAGGAGCAGGAACAGCACTGTAACCTGCCGGTATCTTTTCCTGTCGGTTTCATTTCTTTTTATCATGATTCCAGATTTTTTCCAAATATCCTGTCATCCATCTGTTTCCGCCCATACTTCAACCTGTTCTTTCCCGTTATTTTTTAAGGTAGGGCCGCATGATCTTTTGCCAGATCTGGTAGCCACCCGCATTCATATGCAAGCTGTCGCCAAGAAAAATATTGGATATGGGTCGTCCGTCTTCGCCCAGCATGGCAGGAAATACATCAATGTAACGCGCATTTTTCTGCTTTGCTATAAATGTTCTTATGGCAGCATTGGCGTCCCGGACCTTGGGAATATATTTTGCACGGACCGGGCTCGGTTTGATAGAAATAAAGGCGACCGGTACTTTTTTATTATATCCCCGGATAAGGCCATACAGCTGTTTAAAGCGGCTTACGGCACTGTCTGCCGGTGTTGCATCATTTGCCAGGTCGTTCTCACCGCAATAGATCACCACCTGCCGTGGTTGATAAACGGGTACCAGGTCGTTAAAATAATAGATCAGGTCTTTCAGTGTGGAACCGCCAAAACCACGATTGATAATGGTATATCCCGGAAAATAATCGCTTACATCTTTCCATTTGGTAAACGACGAGCTCCCGATAAACAGTATCGCTTTCTTTGGCGGAGTATGTTGATGATCCAGCTCCTTAAAGTGCTGTATGTCCTTATAAAACGGTGGTGCCTGCGCCAACGCGCCCGTTACACAAAATGATAATCCTACAAAAAACAAACAAATCCTTTTCATGTTCTATTATTTTTCCCAAATTTACTAAACTGCGGCCGACCTGCAGGTATAGCCGGCCTCAAACATCAAAAATCCTATTCCACCGTAATAACCGCACTTCGTTCGCTTACCCCGTTCTCATTCACCGCTTCTATCCGGTAATAATATGTTTTCTGTGCATCCATTGCCTTCATCCAGTACTCATTATCCGAGTGCACCATAATACAGGTATATAACTTATCAGGGGCTGTTCCATAATAAATGTTATACGCATAAGCATCATCAACCGGGCGCCATTTTATATAGGCACTCCGCTTATCCTTTTCTGTACGCAGCACCACAAAATCGTTTACAGCTGCCGGCCTGGCGCCATTAGCATTACCAAAGATCCTTAAACCACTGATGGCAAACTTACCCGTTGGCATATGCACGTTCTCCAGCCGGATGAACCGTGCCTGCACCGGGCTGTTCAACTCCACATAATCATGCGGTATATCTTTTTTGTTACGGCTTTTATCGGTCAATACTTTCCATTTTTTGCCATCGGCGGAGTAAGTCAGCACATATTGATGAAACTGTCCGTTCATTTTTCCAAGATGGCCGGGGTCCACATCCTGGTCGGCATAATTAACCTGGATGGCACGCACGGTAGCTACAGTGCCCAGGTCGGATTGGATCCATTCACCCTTATTGCCTGTTTTTGCGCTCCAGTATGTTTTTATCTTTTCATCCACTGCATTATTGGGTACATAGTTACCCAGGGTTGAGGAAGTCTGTACCGGTTTGTTGTAGTTGAGCAACATCCAGCCCGTAAACAGGGAGCGCATGGTATCACCCACTTCTCCATCCAGCGACGAAGGAAGATAGGTAGGATAATCGCCGAAAGCGGTATTACAATATAGAACTCCGTCTTCATCAAATCCGGCCGGCCAGATGCCAATACGCCGTTCAAACGTGTTCTTTACGGAAATAATCCCGGTTGAAACATGCCAGTAATTTTTAAAGTTGTCCTGAAAGGTAGCTCCATGCCCCGCACCTCTCATAAAGCCGCCCAGCTTTATACTATAGGGGTCCGACTGAGCTGTAAAGGGACCTAACGGGCCATCGCCCACCACAACGCCATCTGCATACCCGCTGAATTCCGTTCCCGGCGCGCCATATTGCAGGTAGTATTTTCCGTTATGCTTTGTCATCCAGGCGCCCTCGATAAAAGCATCTAAAAACGTATTATCCATGTATTCACCAAACCGCTGCCACCCGTACCGCCAGCCTTGCAGAAAATACAGTTCCTTACGGGTGCCTACCGGCTTAAAAGTTTTGCGGTCCAGTTCAATACCGTACAAAGGATATACGTTACTGCTGCCATTGTACATATAGAACCGCCCATCGTCATCTGTAAAGAAGGCCGGGTCCCATCCCCCGATCTCGAAGGAATCGACCAGCGGCTTCCAGTCATTTGCTTTGGGGTTGGTGCTCATCCAGAGGGTAAAATTTTTTGTATAGGTAGATCCGAACACCAGCATAGTATCCCCAACAATACCCACAGCCGGTGCACAAAGTTCATCATAGGTATTGACATTCCAGGGACGCAGAAATTTTTTCGAAACAAAGTTCCAGTTGAGCAGGTCGCTGCTCCACCAGTAACCCCACTGGTTGGTGCTGAACAGGTAGTAATCGCCTTTATAATTCACGATCACCGGGTCTGCAGTAGCACGATGCCGCCCCCATTTGCTGAAATCAGGAATGGGCGTATAGCCATAATCAATGTTGATGGGATTGCAATAGGTTTTTTGGCCACTGGCCCATTTTAAAACAAAGAGTATGAGGAATGATAATAGTATATACTTTTTCATCTTGCGTTTATTTGTTTTCCCGCCGATTTTTTTCTCCCGTTTGTATTTGCTGCCTCACTTCACATGCGGGCTTTTAAAACCCAGCTTCTTCAATCCGTGCAGTACATCCTTATCCTTCATAAACCATTTCCACAATAACCCGGTACGGTAATTTTCAATCATCAGAAGAATGGCACCCTGGTTAATAGCCAGGTGGGACGTAGCATACCATTTTCTTGTTTCATTATAGCTCTCCGAAAATCCGCACCGGCCCCAGATCTTATCCCCCAGCTTTTCATAAAAATAACGCAACGCGGCCATCGATTCCTTTGGAAGATAGCACATGCTGGAAAGGGCGGCTGCACAACAAATGGTGCCATTGTCCTTTACCGGTGAGTGCTCCCGGTACCTTCTTTTGTAGTCGCAGGCAGACAGCCCCCAGGAATGGCGTCCATAATTTTTATACTTTTCAGGGTTGTCCACACAATACCGGTAGTTGATCGTTGCATGCGCCTTGTTTTGCCTTTCATAATTTGCAAAGCCATCTTTTAATCCCCGGGGATCCAGCCCGGTAAAACTATAATGGGCAAAGAACAACGGTCCACCCAGGTCCGGCCCCAGCGGCAGCACCGTATTATAAAAGCGCTTCCCATTCTTCATGGCACCGCTCCGGGCCCAACCGGTTTCGTATAGCTGCTTCGAAATGGCATGTTCAGGCGCAGCAGCTGCCAGCACATAGGTGATCAGGGCTTCGTTGTAGCCTTCTATCCGTAAATTCATCGCCCAGCGGTGCCTGGGGCTCCAATGCCAGTACAGCGCATCCCGGCCCCTTGTGAACCAGCTCCATTCCACCTGTTGCCAGAGTTTGGTAACCGTAGCCCGGATGATTTGCTCCTCCCTGTTCTTCCGGTTAAAATATTGCCGCACCGTCAGCAATCCCTGAAACAAGAATGCCGTTTCTACCAGGTCGGCGCCATCATCCTTCCTGGCAAACGGAATGGTTTTACCCGTACGTCCATTAAGCCAGTGCGCAAATGCGCCATGATGTTTTTCTGCCCGGTCTAAAAAAGCAACGATCTTCAAAAGGCGCTGCACCGCCTGCGTGCGGTTTATCCATTTCCTTTCTGTTGCCACAATCAGCGCCATCACACCAAACCCGGATCCCCCGGTGGTGATCACATCCTTATAATGCTCATGATCCCGTTCTTTGGGCAGTCCGCAATCAGGATGAGCAAAATCCCAGAAATAAGAAAAAGTTTGCCGTTGTACCAGCTCCAGCAAGGCATCGTCCTCCAGCTGTAAAAGGGCGGTTGTCTGTTTTATCATGCTTCTTACTGATCAGTACTTGTAAAACCCAGTTTTTTTAAGCCATTCTGTACTTCCGGGCAACTCATAAAAAGATTCCAGAGCAATCCGGTCCGGTAATTTTCGATCATCACCACAATGGGTCCCTGGTCAATGGCCAGGTGGCTTTTGGCATACCAGTTCTTTGTTTCATTAAAAGCATCGGTGAACCCGTATTCCGTCCATATCTTATCACCCAGTGTTCCGTAAAAATACCGCAACGCCTTCATCGATTGTTGCGGGGTATAAGGAAATGCCGACAGTGCGGCCGTGGGTGTAATGGTTCCGTTATCATTCGTGGGCTGATGGGCATCGTAACCACCGGGATCATCACTGGCAGTAAGCCCCCAGCAATTTTCCCCATAACCTTTAAATGCCTTGGGATTGTCTACACAATACGCATAATTAATAAGTGTATGGTTCTGATTCTGCACCCAGTAATCAGCATACGGGTCTTTTAATCCTTTTGGACAAAGGCCCAGGAACGAATAGTGGGAAAAAAATAAAGGGCCGCCGTAATCGAATCCCAGCGGCAGGGTGTAATTATAGAACGGTTTCCCGTTGATAAAAAAGTTACTCTGTGCCCAGCCACGGTCATAAACCCTCCTGCTTACCGGATAGCGCTCTGCTGAAGCTGCCAGCACATACGTGATCAAACATTCATTGAATCCTCTTAAGGGAAAGTTCATGGCCCAACCGTTATTCGGGCTCCAGTGCCAGTACAATACTTCCTGTCCGCTCCGGGTAAACCAATCCCATTCCACATCATTCCACAAACCATTGATCCGGCCGCGCAATTCCCTTTCTACAGGAAGATCTTTGTCAAAATACTGCCGTACGCAAAGAAGTCCCTGCAGCAAAAAGGACGACTCCACAAGATCAGCCCCGTCATCCTTTCGGCTGAACGGGATCGTTTTGCCGGTGGCCCCGTTATACCAGTGCGGGAATACGCCGTGATAAGAATCAGCTTTCAATAGCCACTTTACCATTTTCAGCAGGAACCGTGCCGCAGTGTCCCGTTCGATCCATCCGCGGTTCACACCGGCTACGATCGCCATTACACCAAATCCTGTACCACCGGTGGTTACCACCTCCTGTCCGTAATCGAACGACCGGTTACTCCGCTCCCGGGCCATACCGCTTACCGGATGCGCAAAATCCCAGAAATAACGCAGGGTTTGTTTTTGCACCAGGTCTACAAGGGCGGAGTCAGAAATATTCTTATCGATCTTTAAGGAGTAAGGAATACCGTATTCTGACCTGGCCACCGGCCGTTGGGCCGCCACGATACTGCCGGTACAAAAGAGGAATGAAAAAAAGAGTAAACGAAACCCTGTAGTATGCATAATTAAGTCTTCTTTAAAAAATGAGATAATAAGATGTGGTCATACACCATAGTTTATGTGCACAGCTACTCCGGATGGCTGTTTCTGCAAGCCTGATACCTGTCTAACCCGATAAGCGCCGGCAGGACATAACAGTCGCAGGCCGGCTCTTTTTCATACTGTAATTTTACTAAAAAAAGTACAATTTTTCGGACCGCGTTAGTAACGAATATTTCTGAGTTCAGAAAAAATCTTAAATCCTATATCGACGATGTATATGATAATAATGATACGCTGATTGTAACGGGCAGTGATAAAACCATGGTGATGATCTCGACGGATGATTTTATCAGTTATGATGAAACAGAATATCTGACCAGTACCAAAGCAAATAAAGACCGCCCCGACGCTGCCATAAAGAGCTTTAAAAATAACGGTGGTAAAGAACAAAAGCTGATAGACCTATGATGGCGATTGTTTTTGAGCCTGAAGCCAGGGAAACTACCGCTACTGAAAGGAGGCCGATAAACAAATGGCGAAGCGCATCAACGCCCCTGATAAAAGATGTCACAAAAACACCCTTTTCAGGAATTGGCAAACCCGAAATACCTAAAGGCGATTATACCGGCTTCCGGAGCAGAAGAATTGACCAGGTACACCGGCCTGTATATGCAGTCAAAGATAAACGCCTGCCCATTCTTCAATGCCGTTTTCATTGCAGGAAATAGATTTTTTCAAAGAGCTCAAAACCCCGTAAAACCCAGCTTTGCTAACCCGTTCTGCACTTCCGGTGCGCTCATAAACAGGCCCCACAACAGCTTTGTACGGTAATTCTCGATCATTACAATAATGGGGCCCTGATCTATGGCCAGGAACGCATCATCGAACCAGGCACCATTATTCTTCAGCACGTCCAGCGAAAAAGCATCTACAAATCCATATTCTTTCCAAAGCTTATCACCCAGTACATAATAATAAAATTGAAGTGCCGCCATAGATTCCGCCGGTGTGTAGGGCAGAGAAGCGATGGCGGCAGTGGGTGCAACAAATCCTTGGTCATTGGTGGGCGAAGCAGCTGCATAGCCATTCTTTATATTGCTGGCAGTTAGCCCCCATACAGAATCACTATATCCAAAATATTTTTGAGGATTGGTTCTGCAATAATGATAGTTGATCAGACTGTGATTCTTTGTTTGCTCTCCATAACTGGCATATGCATCGCTTAAGCCATTAGGGTTGATGCCCATAAATGAATAATGCTCAAAGAATAGTGGACCTCCGTAATCCGGTCCCAACGGTAAGCGGATATTGTAAAAGAACTTGCCGTTTTTCATGGCGCCGCTCCCCGCCCAGCCCTCATCGTAAACTGACCTGGCAATCGCATGATCTTTTGAACCCGCCGCAAGTACATAGGCGATCAGGCATTCGTTCCATCCCTGAATTTTCATATTCTTTGCCCAGCCTTTATCTGCACTCCAGTGCCAGTATAATACCTGTTGGTCTTTTTGCCGGAACCAGCTCCACTCCACGCTGTCAACTATTTCGTTGATCGCTGTTCTTAACAGCACTTCTTCTCCCGCCCCTGAAAAGTATTGCCGGGCACAAATAAGTCCCTGGGTCAAAAATGCGGTTTCCACAAGATCCGCACCGTTGTCGTTTGCGCTAAACGGTATTGCAGACCCGGTAGCGCCATCAAGCCAATGAGGATACGCTCCATGAAAGCGCTGCGCGGTACGATCCAGAAAGTTGATCATTTTTTTTATCCGTTGCAAACCTTGGGTCCTGGTTATAAACCCTCGTTCGACACCTACCAGCAATGCCATGATCCCAAAGCCAGTACCACCTGTTGTTACGATATTTGACGGATGTTTCGATCCTTCACGGATCATACCTGAAAAGGGATGAGCAAAATCCCAAAAATATTTAAACGTTCTTCGCTGAATGGTATCCAGCAATGCGTTGCCTGCGATTACAGGAAATTTGTGTGAAGAATCAAGGGTCGTGGCAAAAGAGTTGGCCACTTCCGAAACAAGTCCTTCACCGGAAGCTCCTTTCAGAGAAGCATCGATAGAAAATATGTATTTCGTCAAATAACGGAGTTTATTCCCCGTTTTCAACAGTGCCAAAGAATCGTTATCAAAAAATGTTACGGATAATGGCACGCTTGCGCCATCTGCATCGGTTAAACGAACAGCATGCAGAACTGAACTTTGCTGTATAGGTCTGGAGCATTTTATCCGGAGCTCCGGCTCTATATTTATATTATCGGCCCGCACCGCAACCGGCAGGGCATTAATAGTAACCGCTGTGATTTCAATACGACCAGGTACGTGGGTCGTGTCACTTTTTTTGCAGGATAAAAAAGAAACATAAATGATCAAAAGCCTTGTACAAATAGATCTAATCATTTTACTGTTAAAAATACTGGAGCTGTAATCATTATTTCTGATCCTTACCCAGGTAATACAATGCTTTGATATTGGCGCTGGATAGCGGACGGTTAAAGACCCTCAGATCATCAATCATTCCGGTCATCGGCGCCACATTCGCATCGGCCCCTGGCACTTTCCCGGGTATGCCATTATAATTTGAACCAATAATAATCTCATTGGGTTCAAATGCATTAAAGAGGCTATTGCCTGTACCCCTATTGGGAAAATTTCCCACTTTAATACCATTTAGCCAGTTATCGAATACTCCAGTAGTTCCATCATATGTGAGCACAATATGGTTCCAGTTATTCAGGTTGGTTTTATCCAACACATTATTCAGGTTATCCTGCGTACCTGCCGTAACCGTTGTAAACGTTGGATTAATGCGCAATACCGAATCATTGGAAGCCGGAAATCCATTCGTATTCAACGTAAAATTGATGCATCCAGGAGCTGTTGTATCCTTTCTGGCCAATTGCAGGACCATGGTACGTTTGCTTCCATTATTCTTTACCTTTATCCAGACACTGATGCTCCATGATTTAAAAACAGTGGTTTTAAATGCATCAAACTGCTTCGTAAAGTATACATATCCACCGTTTAGACTGAGCGCCTTACCCCTTATACCTCCGTCAACAGTTGCTGCATTTGCTGTTTGCGTGGGAGCCGTGTTGGAAATCGTTTCATTGTTGTTGTCATCAAAATTCCAGTAGGAGACCAGGAATTTCTTGAATACCTCATCCGAACTGTTGTAGCCGCCTGCCGGCGGTAACGGATCACCGGGTACAAAATCGTCATCGTATTTTGCCTTTATACAGGAACAAAACAGTACCATTAAAAACAGTACGATATATTTGTTTAGTTTTACAGTTGTCATAACAAAAAAAGTTAAACCGGTTAGTAATTGGGGTTTTGTTTCAGCTTACCTCCGCTTAGATCTATCTGCGATTGCGGAATAGGGAATACTTCATTCTTTCCTGTGGTAAAGCCCTTGGACGATAAGAGCGAGGATGCCCGTCCCTGCCTTACCAGATCAAAAAAACGGTCAGATTCCATGCCCAGCTCCGTTCTTCTTTCCTTCCAGATATTTTCCTCCGTCGCCGGTACTTCCGAAAGCCCGGCTCTTGCTCTTACTCTTGTAAGTGGTGTAAGCGCATCCTGGCCCACATGTGTGGCAGCCTCCGCATTGATCAGCAATATTTCAGCAAAGCGGATCACCCGAATATTCTTAGGTTTATTGTCCTTATCGTTTATGGAACCATTACAGGCTATCGTTTCTTTAAACGGACTGTGATAGGCTTTATAATTGTAGCGTTGATTTTCGACGAGGTTCTGAGCCGGGATACTAAACCCATCCCATAAAATAGTGGGATTGGTCGGGTCTATAAAGATAATAGTACCAGCCTTTCTCTTGTCACCCGTTTCGTAGGCCGCAGCTAAGTCTGCAGAAGGCGTATTTAAACCAAATCCCAGATCACCGCTATATACCTTACCGTCAACAATATTATTCGGCCAGCCGCCTTTTGCTCTTGGTCCCTGAAAATTGCTAAAATTGAGACTAACTGCATCACATTTGCCATCCGTGGCCCTGCTGGGACCTGTCTGTACTTCAAACACCGATTCGATGTTGTTGGCCCCCACCTCCCGGAACATCGCTGCATAATCGGATGCCAGATCGTACTTGTTTGATTGCATAACGGCTAATGACAGGTCGTAAGCTTTTTGCCAGTCTTTTAAATACATATATACCTTTGCCAGTAATGCCTGTGCCGCACCTTTCGTGGCTCTTCCTACCTGTGCCCCAGCCTCGCTTTTCACGGGCAGGTTATCTACCGCTACCTGTAAATCTTCTTTTATAAAATTGTATATTTCTTCCGACGTGGCTTTTACCTGAAATTCATCACTGTTTGCTTCAGACAAAGCAGGAACGCGATCCAGTTTAGGCACTCCGCCAAAGGCTCTTACCAGGTTAAAATAAAAGAAGCCTCTTAGAAACCGCACTTCACCGATCAGACGCTTTTTAAGGGATTCGTTAATCGTGCTTTCATTCAGGATCGATAAAGCGCCATTTGCACGGGCAATACCTGTATAATAGGCGCCCCATATGTCATTAAAGATGACGGTGTTTGAGGTAAACTTAAAACCGTCAACATCGCCGGTATTAAATCCGTTGTCGGTTGGCGTACTTCCCTTATCTGCATCATCTGATGCCACACTTCCCAATACGACCCATTTTACGCCCAGGAGCCCCTGATCATAGAGGATATTATAGACCCCGGCTGCGAGTTTTTGTGCAGCTTCAGGATCAACCAGCACCTGCTCTCTTGTTAGTTTACCCTGTGGAGGAACTTCCAGAAAACTCTTTCCACATCCCATAGAAATAAAAATCAGGAGCAGCGTACCTATTGAATATTTATAAATCTTTTTCATAATTAGGATACTTTAAATAACATTAAAAGCTTGCATTGATACCAAAGGCAAAAGTTCTTGTTGCAGGATAGGTTTCCCTTTCAATGCCTGCGTCCAGAATGCCCCCGCTTAAAATTTCGGGAGTGAATCCGCTATAATGTGTAAAAGTGAAGAGGTTTTGGGAAGTGAGATACAACCGGAGGCGGCTTATTCCGGCCCGCTCAATCCAGTTACCTGAAAACGTGTAGCCCAAGGTTACATTGTTAACTCTGAAAAAATTCCCGTTCTCAAGAAAGTAGGTAGAGTTGGGCAACGGTCCCAGTGTAGCCCTTGGTATCTTATTGCCGGGGTTATTAAGTGTCCACCTTCCGTTTACTACTGCTGCTTCTATGTTGTCTTTCGTATCAGTCCCTCGCAAGGCCTTTTTCCCGTTGTAGATCTTGCTGCCGGATGTTCCGTAGGTACCGACGCTGAAGTCCCAGTTCTTGTTTGAAATACTACCGTTAACACCATAGGTCATCCGGGGTTGGTAGGATCCGCTGAAGGCCCGGTCAAAATCGTTGATTACCCCGTCCGGCATTCCGTTTGGCCCACCCAAGTCTTTATAGCGGATATCACCGATAGCAGCGCCAGGCTGCGCAGAGTTTGTAATCTCATCCAAACTTTGAAAGATACCATCCATCTGCAGCAGGTAAAAACTTCCGATAGAATGGCCGTTATCAGAAAGAGTAGTGAATCCTCCATTTAAATTTCCATTAAATAAGGGCTGACCCCCACCGAAATCCAGTACTTTATTTTTGTTTAATGCCAGATTTCCTCCGACGGAGTAATTCCAGTCTGCACCAAATTTATCCGTCCAGTTCAAGCTGAACTCCAACCCTGTATTTTGAAAAGAGGCTGCATTGGTATGCAGCTGGTCATCTCCAAAAATCTTGGGGATATTTACTACTGTTAATGCTTCCTTCGCCTTTTTATTATAATAATCAACGGTACCGCTCAACCTGCTATTTAACGTGGCAAAGTCAATACCGATATCTGTTTCGTCTGTCACTTCCCAATGGAGATTGGGGTCAGCAATATCATCAAATGTAACTGTAACGTACCTGGTACCATCAAAATAATAGGGTTTCGATGTATTGGCAATGATCTGATATAAAGATGAAGGAATTCCGTCATTCCCTACATGTCCCCAGCTTGCCCTGAGTTTGAAATCATTGAACACATTTTGTCCTTCCATAAACGACTCCCGGGCAATATTCCAGGCAGCACCCACGGAAGGAAAATATCCCCACCGCTGATCTTTCCCAAATCTTGACGTACCATCGGCCCGTATGGAGGCTGTTAATGAATACCGCTCATCATAAGAATACATTAACCTGGACAGATAAGAGTTTCTGGACCATTTGTCGCCTTCATTGCTAATCGTCTGCGATCCCGGGGTTCCGGCATTTAAATACCATTGATCTTTGTTCACCGGCACATTCATAGCGGTTCCCCTTTCGGTATTACTTCTGAACTCTTCGGCGGTCATACCCACCAGGAAGGTCACATTGTGGCGATCGAATCGCTTGGCAAACGTCACGGTATTATCCCATACATACCGGAAGTTATCATTTTTCTCCAGGGCCAGCTGACTATTAGCGCGCTGTTGATTTCCCCCACCGATGAGGAACGTTGCCGTATCGCTCAAAAACGCGTAATCATATGTGGTATTCTTGATAAAATTTGCATCAACGCCCATGCTTGACTTTAGCGTTAACCATTCAACAGGCTTATACTCCAATGTTCCAGCGCCCTGGATCCGGTTGGTCTGAAACAGCGAATTTGTTTTATCAATACTCAACAATGGATTGGAAACATTGTTTGCCAGTGAAGTATTTCCATAACGATCTCCTAGTTTTGCAGGCACAATGGGCGCCGCCCTGTAGGCGTTTTGAAAAGCTCCGGCATTGGGCCCGTCATCTTTTGAATTGGTAAAAGAGAGCAGGGTTGTAAATTTCAGCTTTTTTGAAATGGTATATTCATTATTGGATCTCAGAGTATATCTTTTGAAATCATTTCCTTTTTGAATGCCCTGATCGGTCAGGTAGCCCGCACTTAAAAAATAAGTAATATTATCTCCGCCTCCGGATAATGATAAATTATGATTCTGCTGGAATCCTTTTTGTAAAATAGCATCATACCAGTCGGTGTTGGCTCCTGTTAATGCGTTGCGTTTTATAACACTGTCCCCGGTACCATAGTTAATATTGGCTTCATTCAGGTACCCGGCGTATTGATTTGCGCCTGCCATATCTACTAATTTTGAAGCTTCTCTTAACCCGATATTCATATCATAGCTTAATTTCATTTTCCCCTTCCGGCCTTTTTTTGTAGTGATCAATACCACCCCGTTGGCAGCACGCATACCATAGATCGCAGTAGAACTGGCATCCTTCAAGATCTCCATGGTAACAATATCATTGTTATTGATGTTCCGGATATCATCCGTTATCACTCCGTCCACGACATAAAGAGGCTCGGCCCCGGACAGCGTAGATCCTGTTCCCCGGATCCGTAGTTTGGGGGCTGCGTTGGGCTGCCCAGAGCTGATAACCTGGACTCCTGAAACCTTTCCCTGCAACGCCTGCGTGGGTGTTTGTACGGGTTGCTTAGCCAGCTCTTCCCCTTTTACAGAGGCCACAGCGCCCGTCAGATCTCTTTTCCGGGCCGTTCCATACCCGATCACCACCACCTGGTCCATCAGTTTTTGCGAGGCCTGCATTTTAATCGTTACCTCCTTTTGCCCGTTCAGCGGATACTCCTGCTCATCAAATCCTACTGCGGAAAATACCAGGGTGCTCTTAGCATCCGGAACGGATAAGTTAAACTTCCCCTCTTCATTGGTAACGGTTCCGATACTGGTTCCCTTTATCAGCACCGATACTCCTGATAAAGGCACGCCCGAACTGTCTGTAACCGTACCGGTAACTGCAACATCCTTTTTCGCCAGCGGATCTTCCCTGATAACGATGAGGTCATTGGCCATTTGCTGAAACGTCATGTCCGTATAAAAAAGCAGCACGGGCATGATTTCCTCAATTGTTGCAGCACGGGCATTAAGGGTTACTTTTGACCGCAGGGCCGGAAGATCGTTGTTGTACAGGAACCGGTATGAGGTCTTTTCCTCGATGGAACGGAGCACCGTGGCCAGCTCCGTCTTCTTTACTTTTAAATCGATGCGCTGCTGCCCAAAACCGCTGGCATAAATATGAAAGGTAAAGAACAGCAGAAACAGCATCGTCAATTTCATAGCAAGTAACACTTTTTTTGTTTGTGGAGACAATGTCCCCTTCGTTAAGCATCTCATGTGATACATATTGTATATTTAACAATATCACACAAAGCATTCGTTATTCTGCTTCATGTAAAGTTAATACATCTTTATAGCGCACAAGCCCTTTCACCAGGCTTCATTCATCGTTACTTAAAGGCCCGAACTGATCAATACTTCGTTATCCCAGATCTTATAGCTGAAGGGATTGGCTAATTTTAACGCCTCCAGTGCCTGGGGCAGGGTTTCTTTTTCAAAGGAGCCGTTAAAACGCAACGTTTTTACCGCTTCATCTGTAAAGTGAATATTTATATTATACCACTGCTCCATTTTATGGGCCAGGGTTACAAAATCATCGCCGCGAAACTCAAGCCGGTTATACATCCAGGCCGTTTCTGCACGTGCTGCCACCGCCTTCGTGCTGTCGATGGATTCTATTTTGATCGCTTCCCGCGGTCCTGCTGCAGACGGAGCTTCGGCAATGAGTTCGTTCGGGATCACCAGTTTCTGATTGGGATAAAGCAGTACCGGTTGAAAGCTCTTTTCACCCTCATGCTTGGTTACCCTGATCAGCCCCCGGTAGAGCACCGCGGTGGTCACCTGCTCGTTGGCATAGGCTTTTATATTGAATGCCGTTCCCAGTACTTTAATATCGATATTGCCTGCATGAACAATAAACGGCCGTTTGGCGCCTCCTGCAGTCTGTGCATGCACCACGTCAAAAAAAGCCTCGCCCTCCAGCTTTACCTCCCGGGTAGGGCCTTTAAAATCGGTTACATAAAACAGGCGGGATCCCCCATTCAGCCATACCTTGCTGCCATCCGGCAACAACAGCTGCTTCCGGGCTCCTTTCGGAGCAGCCAATGCCAGTTCATAAACCCGTTGGGGGTTCTGCCGGTCACCGGGAACATGCAGTTGTGTTACGCCCCAGTACGCCAGTGCGATCACTGCCGCTGCAGCTGCTCCATAATAAAGCAGCCGTTGGCGCACCTTCTTTACAGCCAGGGGCAAAATGGGGGATTCTGTTTTTGTCAGGAGTAACTGCACCTGTTCCGTATGGTCATCCGGCGCGGAATGACTGCTGTTTTGCGTTCGTTTCAGCAGCTGGTACAACAACTCATATTGCTGTTGCAGCTCCGGACTCGTTGCCAGGTACTCCTGCAATGCCTGCTTTTCGGACGCCGATGCTTCTCCGTAGATCGCGCGTGCCATCAGATTCCATATGAAATCATCATTTCTCATGTATAACCGGCAAACAATTGCCCATATACCTTAAGGACAGCAATGCGTTAACAATCTACTAAAGGAATACAAAAAAAATTTTACTTTTTTTTCAGAACAGACTTCTGACGGAGATAAGGGGATATGCCAAGCGACCCGCTGATGCGCCGTACCGCAATCGCCATCTGCACATCGATCGTGTTTACCGATATATTTAAGATCTGGGCCACCTCCTTATACCGGAGCCCATCCTCCCGCACCAGCTTAAAGATCATCTTGCAACGGGAGGGCAGCTGTTCAATAGCCTGGTTGACCCGGTTGAGCATTTCGGCGGTCATCAGTTGCGAAAGCGGGTCGCTGCCTATGGCTGCAACCGATGTGGTGGTTTCATCCAACCCGGAAACCATCCACTCCCGTGCCTTAACCGACAGCCGGTTGAGCGACTGGTTTTTTACTGCCACATACAGATACACCGAAGGGTTTACAATATCCGCCAGCCGGGAACGGTTGATCCAGAGTTTTGTAAAAACGTCCTCCACTACTTCCTGTGCCGTGTCCGGAAGCCTTACCAGCGACAACGAAAAATGATACAGCCGTTTATAGAACAAGCCGTATAAACGGGTAAACGCCACTTCATCGCCCTCAGCAATGCGCCGCTGTAACTGTGGCCATTCTTCTTCAATATGGTCCGGACTGTTAATTGTTTTCAAAAATTGGAACTACAAATGTAGCCTTTTCCTAACAATCGTTAGACAAAGCTCCGGTGGATATTATTTAAATAATTTCTAATAAATAACCGATCCCATTAAATTATTTTATATGTCACCGTTTTTTTTTCCTGTTCCATAAAGATTATTCAGTACACGTCCTTATAAATCAAATATTTATTCGTTAATTTTGGGTGAAATCACAACATGGGACCGTTTTATTGCTATTCAAAACAATATATTTGTAATTTACGGCTCGATTTTTGAGACGCGCCCAGATTTTTTTTAGACATGGCTTTAGGACAATCACTACAACAAAAGCTTTTACAAAAGCTGTCTCCCCAGCAGATTCAATTGATGAAGTTGCTACAGGTACCTACGGCCAACCTGGAAGAGCGCATCAAAGAGGAAATGGAAGAGAACCCAGCGCTGGAACTGGACGAGGGTAAGCACAGCGACGACGGGGAGCTGAAGGATGAGTTTACAGACGGATCGGATTCTCTGGATGATACCGACCACGGTCAGGATGAATACGATACCATTGACGTGAGCGATTATGTGCACGACGGGGATGATGATATTGCCGATTATAAAACCCGGGAAGATCATTACGGCGATGACGAAAACCGGCAATTGCCCATTAAAACCGAAACCAGTTTTTACGACACGCTCGAAAACCAGCTCGGCCTGCTTTCCCTTTCGGATAAAGAGAAACAGATCGCACAGCATATCATCGGAAGCATCGATGAGGACGGATACCTGCGCAGGGATACGCCTGCACTGGTAGACGACCTCGCCTTTCGTCAGAATATAGAGACCACCGTAGATGAGGTGGAAAGCATCATTCAGAAGATCCAGCAATTTGACCCTTCCGGCGTGGGTGCCAGGGACCTGACCGAGTGCCTGTTACTGCAGCTGAGACGTCAGAAACAGGAGGGCAAGGATGTAGATAAAGCCATTCTGGCTATTGAAAAATACTTTGACGAGTTTACAAAAAAGCATTACGAAAAGATACAACGCGGCCTGGGCTTAACCGAGGAAGAGCTGAAGGACGTAATGCAGCAGATCGTAAAGCTGAACCCCAAACCGGGCGGCAACATCGGTGCAGTAAATAAGGCCGAAAGCTATGTGGTCCCCGACTTTTTTATCCTGAACAACAACGGCAAACTGGAGCTGACCCTCAATAGCCGCAATGCGCCGGAACTGCGCATCAGCGAAGGCTACCGCGACATGATGAAGGAATACGACCGCGGCTCTAAAAAAGACAAACAGCAAAAAGAGGCCGTACTCTTCATTAAGCAAAAGATCGATGCCGCAAAATGGTTCATTGATGCCATCCGCCAGCGCCAACACACCCTGCTGGATACCATGTCTGCCATTATGGAGCACCAGGAAGAATTTTTCCTGACCGGTGATGAAACCACCCTGCGCCCCATGATCCTGAAAGATATTGCGGAAAAGACCAACCTGGATATCTCTACCGTAAGCCGTGTGGCCAACAGTAAATTTGTACAGACCGAGTTTGGAACCTACCGGTTAAAATTCTTCTTCAGCGAATCGCTGAGCACCGATAGCGGTGAGGAGGTTTCTACCCGCGAAGTAAAAAAGATACTCACAGACCTTATTGACAATGAAAGCAAGAAGCATCCCTACAGCGATGAAAAGCTCACCGAGCTGCTGCAGGAAAAGGGCTACAACATTGCACGCCGCACCGTAGCCAAATACCGCGAGCAGCTCAATATTCCCGTGGCAAGGCTGAGGAAGGAGCTGGTGTAGCCACCCGGCACAGTTTCCGCGCAACACGAAGCGGCCGATTTAAACCCTTCCGGCTGACCGGTTTACAAATAATGATACAGAAGTGTAATATCAAAATGATATTACACTTCACCTGATTACAGATTTGTAATCAACCTGTCTGTACTATTTTCATCCGGTTACAGTGCTGCTGATTACAAGATCCATAAATACCCCTGTTATCTCCGGCAACCGCCGCCTGCGGAAGGCGATTCCTTAAAAACATCCCCAGGGTGCTGCAAAATGCTGTCCCCATTTTTTTCCTCATCTCGCAAATCAATTTTCTGATCGCGTAAACCATCGCCCAAACAGCAGGATACCTTTGCAGGCTGAAACAAAAAAACCTCCCATGAACCGGTATTGTTACGCCTTGCTTGCTTTTGTATTCCTTTTTTTAACCATCTCCGCTACGGCACAAACCACAGGAACGGTCAAAGGAAGTATTACCACATCTGATGGCAAACCCGCTGCAGCTGTGTCTGTATCCCTGAGCAGCACCTCAAAGGGAGCAGTAGCCAATAACCGGGGGCAATATGAGATCCGGAACATTGTTCCGGGCACTTACCGGTTATCGGTTTCCTTTACCGGCCTGGCTACTCAGGAAAAAACAGTTGAAGTAACCGCAGGAACAACGTCTGTGACCGATTTTGTGCTGAGCGAAAACGAAAAGGAACTGCAAACGGTCGTGATCTCCTCCCGGCGGGATAAACAAGCCAGTGAATATGCAGCAAAACTACCCCTGAAGAACCTGGAAAATCCACAGGTATACAATACAGTTTCCGCTGAGCTGCTGAACCAGCAAACCATTACCTCCTATGATGATGCGCTGAAAAATGTTCCCGGCATCTTCCGGCTCTGGGAATCTACCGGGCGTGGAGGCGACGGTGGCTCCTATTTTACGTTACGGGGGTTTGAATCGCAGGTAACCATGGTAAACGGTCTGCCCGGGCTTACCAACGGGAACCTGGACCCCGCCAACCTCGAAAAAATTGAAGTGCTCAAAGGGCCATCCGCAACCCTGTTCGGAAGCCCGGTGATCGGCTATGGCGGGCTGGTGAATAACGTAACCAAAAAGCCCTATGATAACTTTGGCGCCACCTTTAACTATATTGCGGGGAGCTTTGGACTGAACCGGATTACTGCAGATGTGAACCTTCCTTTTACAAAAGAAAAAGGAACCGCAGTACGCATCAATACTGCCTACCAGCATGAAAACAGCTTTCAGGACCAGGGGTTCCGCAAGTCCTTTTTCTTTGCACCCACGCTGGCCTATAAATTAAACGATCAGCTTTCTTTTCTGCTGGTTACGGAGTTTATGCAGGAAGAAAAAACCAACCCCACGATGCTCTTTTTGGGCCGCGACGCTCCCCTGCAGTTCAAAGACCTGAAAGATCTTAACTACAACAATAAACTATCCTTTACCAGCAATGACCTTACCATGAAAAACCCGCGCTTCAATCTCCAGGGGCAAATGATCTATAAGCTGGCGCACAACTGGACCTCACAAACGGTATTATCCCGCGGACAATCCGAGTCCAAAGGATACTATACCTATTTATATGATAATGAGAACGGGCAAAGGAACTTTGGCTTGTTTGCCTCAAAGGAAAACGCGCGCACGGCTACCACGGATATCCAACAGAATTTTACCGGTGATTTTTATATCGGTTCCATGCGCAACCGCATCGTGATAGGCGTTGATTATTTCGGCCGGGATATGACCAGCTATGGAACCGGCTGGGCCAAACTTTTTAATGTGAATGCGCAGGGGGACACAACCTATACCGATGTTGATGCCGGAACCGGCGAAGAAAGCCAGTTGCCGGCCGTATACCTGACCCAGCAATCGGTAGACCAGGCACTGGCCGGTACCGGTACAGGGTATTACCCGTCAAAAGATAATGCTTACAGCACCTATATATCTGATGTATTAAATATTACTCCGAACCTTATAGCCATGTTAAGCCTGCGTGCGGACTATTTTGACTCAAAAGGTAACCCCACCACATCGGAGGACGATTACCATCAATGGGCATTATCGCCAAAGTTCGGACTGGTGTACCAGCCGCTGGCAGATAAGATCTCGCTGTTTGGTAATTACATGAATGGCTTCCGGAACATTGCCCCTTCCGGCGTTTCCGATGCAGACGGCAACCCGGTTCCCGGTGAAGTACGGGTTTTTAAACCGGAGCATGCCAACCAGTTAGAATTTGGCATCAAAACCAATTTCGGCGGTGATAAATTCACTTCCACGGTCAGTTATTACGATATCCGCGTGGACGACCAGGTGTTACCCGATCCCATTAACCCCTGGAACTCCATACAGGGCGGAAGCAGCCGCAGCCGCGGCCTGGAATTCGATATACATGCAGCACCCGTTACCGGGCTTTCTGTAACGGCCGGCTACGCCTACAATGACAGCAAAATATTAAAAGGACGCGAAGGCGATGTGTGGCTGGAAGAAGGACGGCGCCCGTTTTGGGCAGGACCCGCAAACCTGGTGAACTTATGGGCGGTTTATACCCTCACCTCCGGTGCTGTAAAAGGCCTGGGCCTGGGTATCGGGGGCAACTATGCCGGTGAAAACCTCACCCTCAACAACAATGCTGTGGGCGTTTTCCGGATCCCCTCTTATACTATATTGAACACGTCTTTGTTCTACGAGGCAGACAAATTCCGGGTGGGGTTCAATGTAAATAACCTTACGAACAGGGAATATTATGGCGGCGGCTGGAGCACGGTGAACCCCCAGAAACCCCGGAACGTAGCCCTTAACCTGATGTATAAACTTTAAGATCCATTTTAAGATCCCGGCAGGGGGGGCGCTGTCAATCTTCTCCAGGTCCTTTGAACTCCGGAGCCTGGTTAATTTCATCAAGCGTGATCTTTGCGTTCAAATACCTGATGATTTTTTGAAAGGCCGCCGGCATATGCTCTTTAAGAACGATCAGCGCAGCATTGGTTCCCGCTTTTACCGCAATGGGAACCCCTCCGCCCAGCTCGGCCCAGTGGCCGCCGATCAGCAGGTTTTTTACCGGCGTTTTATAACGGGCCACTCCTGACCGCATATTACTCTTGTTGGGTTTGGTGCCCATCATGGTTCCGTTTTTATTACCGGTATAGCGCCAGTGGGTAACCGGTGTTGCCGCCTCATAAAAAAGTATTTGCGCCGCCAGCCCCGGGTAAACCAGTTCAAGACGTTTGATCAGTTTTTCAGCGATCCGGTTCTTAAGCTCCACATATTCCTCTCCGCGTTGTATACCGGCCCCGGTGTTCCATTGATCATACTGATGCATATACGCCGGCATAAACACCACCAGGGTCCCTTTTCCCTCCGGGGCCAGCGAATGATCCTTGTGTGAAGGGGCCAGGATGCTGAGCGCAGAAAAATCAGGATCGCCGCTATTATGCAGATCCTTGCTGATGCCGTCCTTAAACAGGTGAACCATCTCCTCTCCAAAGCCCAGGGAGGCTGCGCTGCAATTCAATGCAATACTCAGTGTAAACGAAGACGCGTAAATCTCTGCTGTATTTAACCGGTTGATCATTTTTTTGCTGACAACGCCTTCCGGTAACAATTTGCTGTAAACAGTATCAAGGTCACAGGCGGCAATTACATACTTTGCTTTAAAAAGCAGCTCCTTTCCTTTACAGCTGGCTTCCACCCCTTTCACCATCCCGTTTTCAATAGTGATTCCTTTTACGGTGGTATTTAAAAAAAGCGGATTCCCATGCTGTTTGACTACATGTGCTAGCCATTGCGGAATTACCTGCCCGCCTCCGGGCGGCGGTGTTTGATAATCGTTGTAATAGGCCCAGCCGATGGGAACAAGACAGGACAACAGGTCTGTTTCTGAGGAAAAGATATCGTGAATCTTTTTGTTGGAAAAAAACCGGTTTAGTCCTTTTTCCATTTTTTCCCCGCTGTAGGGTATAAACGGGATGAACGGCAGCCCAAACCGGAGCAGGCCCAGGATATTCCTGATCCTGGATGACAGGTTCATTGTTTCCGTTGCCAGCAATACCGACTTAAAATTATTGAACGAAGCGCCGATCTTTTTTGCTTTCTGAAAAAACCGGATAATGCCTTTCTTATCGTCCGGATAGGTTTTGATCAGCAGGTTTTTAAATTCATCCGGATTGTTGGTAAGCAGAAAGTCGATTGATTCGCTTTTGTAGCGCTGGATTTTTTCCAGGCATTTAAACGAAGGCGGATCCTTACCGATAAAATCAAATACTTTGGAAACACTTCCGGTAGCAGAACATTGATTGAGCCAGTGAATGGCCGTGTCAAAGCGAAATCCCTTGCGCTTAAAGCCAGCAAGGTATCCTCCAATACGGGGTTCCTTCTCCAGCACTGCCACACGAGCTCCCGTTCTGCTTAAAATAGCCGCAGCAGTAAGCCCCCCAACCCCGGAGCCGATAACAATAATATCAACCTGTAAAGAATGCACACTATCCATATAAGGATCAAACTGTTTTAATCCGTAAAGCGCTTTTTCTCTACTACTCTGTTTAATCAGAAAGGTTTAAATCGTCCACTGGTCGTGCACGATAGCGATCAGATAGTAGCGGCCATTCTCCAGTTTATACACCAGGCGTACTGATTTCCAGTCCATCCCCCCATACTTCTTGGTTCCTTCCAGGTAATTCTCGGTAAAGGAGGCACCGGGATAAGCGGTTTTCAGGTTGTTAACGGAATTCCCTTTCCCATAAACCGTATTCACCCCTGCCTGCTTTGCATTCAGAAAATTTCCGTCATATACAAACTTTCCAAAATATTCTGCGGGGGAAAGAACAATGGGATTTCCGCTGCCGTCATAAGTGCCCCAGTTTATTTTTTTGTTCCTGCCCGTTGTGATCAGCTCCTGGAACGCCTCGCGGGTGAACTTTTTATCAGAACCCGGTTCAATGGTAGCATAGGGAGAAAAGCGGATGCCCTCCTGCGGATGAATAAAAGAATCGAGCTTTGCATACGATTTATTCTTAAACAGGGTCAGGATCTCCTTTGTGGTTGCGGCAAGCACACTGTCCTTGTTCGCCTCGGTTATCTGAAACGACGTAACCGTGTCCGTGCCCACCAGCTGCATGGAGTCATGTCTTTCGGAAATATCAATTCCGGTAGTGTCCTCATCCCCTGATCCGGGTTTTCCGGTCTTTCCCTTACAACCATTACATCCGGCGATGATACTGCCCAGAACCAACCCGAAACCGGTCAACCATAGCAATTGTTTCTTCATATCTACTATCCGTTTTTGAATCTAAAGATCTGTTCCCGCGCCCGCAATATACAACCTGTTAAAAGGGAAGGTCATCGGCCCCGTTGTTCAGATCGGTATAAGTATCGGAAGGATTGTTATCAGTGAACTGGTTAGCCCCGCCGCTGCCGGAACCACCCGCCGGTTCTAATTTCCAGGCCTTTACGTCGGTATACCAACGGCCGTTATACTCCCGGCTTTCCACATCAAACGAAATGGTCAGTGCTTTGCCAACCTGTAACAGGCTCTCATTGATCTTATCACCCCAGATGGATATACAAACCTTTTTAGGATACTGGGCCTGTGTTTCCACAATGATATCCTGTTTTTTCCATTCGCCATTCTTTCCCGTCCCTTTTTGCAAGGGCAATACCTGAACCAAAGTGCCAGTCAACTGCATCATTTCACTGCTTTATTTAAATAGTAAACAAAATTTATGCTACAAATATAACTGCGTTCCATCAAAGCCGTTGGAAATAATGTGGTTTTGACGGGTAAAATAGATCCTGCGCAAGCCTTTCTTTTGCCAGGGGCAAAAAGAATCAGCAGCTATCGGTACAGACGGAGGATCCCCTGATCAAAAGCCGCCCATCTGCAGGCTTTCAGTCCTGCCGCTTTCAGCCCGTTATTTGTCCAGCTGTTGCAGGTATGAAACAGACTGTAGGCCCCCTTTGCTTCATAAAATGCGTCATCCCTGTTATATTGTGCATTGGTGGCAATATAAGCCACGTTCCCCAGTGCATCACGGTCCAGCGAGGCCTCTACATACTGAACCAGTTTCCTGTATTGGCCCTCAGAAAGCATCAGTTTCCTGCACCGGTCGTTTTCCCGCATATTTTTATAATACGTAACATGTAATGCTGTTTCTCCCAGCCCCGTTGTTGCCCGGAAGGCTGTTTTGAATGTAAGATCTTTCCACTCAGGTGTATTCAGATAAAATCCTTTATCGCCCCAGCCAACTGCCATCCACTGATAGGCGGTATCCCCGCTAAGCGTATATTGATACGGAAAGGTCTGACTCCAGTTTTTCTCAACGGTAACAACCGGTAATACAATATCAGTATGCACACCATTGGACAGTACAAATGCGGTAACGGTTTTGGGCAGGCCATCCTGCTTTTCTGCAATAGCTGTGCGGGAGAGCACCCGTTCCGCCAATACATACCCGCCCACAAACATCAGCAGGAGTCCTATCGCCCAGGCGAATCCCCGCAGCACTTTTTTTACTATTTTCATATCGGACCATAAAGATGCGAAAAGAAACGGTTTTCGCCTGCAGAATATGTTACTTTGCACTATGGATTCCAGAATGGTTTTAGACAGCGACAATGAATTGCGGGAAACGATCAACCGGCAACCAAAAGTACAGCGGGTTATTGCAACCATCCTTTCGTATATTTTTCACCCCGTTTTTGTTCCGATATATGTTATTTATTTCCTGTTGTACACAGAACCTTTCCTGTTCTATGGTACTACGGAAGACGGGCGGCTGATGGTGCTGCTGCAGGGTATTGTCAACTATACCTTTTTCCCCCTGGTTTCCGTGCTTCTTTTAAGGGGGTTGAAATTCATCCCTTCCATAAAGCTGAAAGAACGGAAAGACCGGATCATCCCTTTCATCATCTGCAATATCTGGTACTTCTGGATCTGGTATGTGTGGCGTGGCCTGGAAGGGATGCCCCGGGAAATGGTCATTTTTGCAATGGGTGTGTTTATGGCCTCCTCCATTGGCCTGCTGTTCAATATCTACATGAAGGTAAGCATGCACGGCATTGCCCTCGGCACCGCCGTATCCTTTCTTTGCCTGCTGGGATTTGAATACGGACAGGGTATGGGAATTTATATCATCATTGCCCTCCTCATTACCGGGCTGGTTTGCACAGCGCGGTTGCTGCTTTCGGACCACACGGCCAAAGAGGTCTATTTTGGCCTGCTGACCGGACTGGCCGGATTAATGATCGCTAATATGATAGTAGGTTAACAGCTGCTGAGGCACAGATTACGTTCAGCTTTCCGGATTAAAGGCTAATGAAGCTCAACCATCTCTGAAGGCTTGCTGCACATCAAAAAAACCGGCGCTTTTGCACCCGCCGGCTTACTTCAAAAATAAATCCAAAAATATTAGTTGCATATTGCTAAATTTATTAGCTTTGTGTTGTTGATAACTTCATTCGAACGGACAACGGTAAATTGTAATTTTGGCTATGGCAAAAACAGATAAAACAACGGAAATAGACATGAACAGCGAAAAGCTGAAAGCACTGCGCCTTACAATGGATAAAATTGATAAGGACTACGGAAAAGGCAGTGTGATGCTGATGAATGAAAAAGCTGAAGTGACCCAGGAAGTGATCTCCACCGGATCCATCGGGCTGGATACGGCTCTTGGAATTGGCGGATTACCCCGGGGACGTGTTATTGAAATATACGGGCCGGAATCTTCCGGTAAAACAACCATCGCTACCCATGTAATTGCAGAAGCGCAGAAAAAAGGCGGTATGTGTGCGATTATCGATGCAGAACACGCTTTTGACAGCAGCTATGCCAAAAAACTGGGGGTGAATGTAGATAATCTTTTGATCTCCCAGCCGGATTACGGAGAACAGGCACTGGAAATTGCCGACCGGCTGATCCTTTCCGGAGCGCTGGATGTGGTGGTGATCGACTCTGTGGCCGCCCTGGTACCTAAAAGCGAGCTGGAAGGAGAAATGGGCGATAGCAAGATGGGATTACATGCCCGTCTTATGAGCCAGGCGTTGCGGAAGCTGACCGCAACCATTTCCAAAACAAATACGATCTGTATCTTCATTAACCAGCTGCGGGAAAAGATCGGGGTCATGTTTGGCAACCCAGAAACTACTACCGGAGGTAACGCATTAAAATTCTATGCTTCTGTACGGCTGGATATCCGCCGTGCGGCTCAGATCAAGGACGGGGATGCGGCAATTGGTAACCGGGTAAAGGTAAAAGTGGTAAAAAATAAGGTAGCGCCTCCCTTCCGTGCTGCGGAATTCGATATCATCTTCGGAGAAGGGATCTCCAAAACCGGCGAGATCATCGATATGGGTGTGGAACTGGGCATTTTACAGAAAAGCGGCTCCTGGTACAGCTATAACAACGATAAGCTGGGGCAGGGACGCGATGCGGTAAAAGCGCTGTTACTGGACAACCCGGAACTGGCAGCCGAAGTGGAAACACAGATCCGTGAAAAGATCAAAGAAATGCAGGGATGATTTTTTGAATATAGACAGGTTAGTAAGTGCGCCCCCGCTATGCCGGGGGCGTTTCTTTTTCCGGATCGCGTAATTTCTTTTCCTGTTTTCGAAACGCCGGCGGAATGTGCACTGCTATTTTTGGAAAAAAAAGTCCATGTGCAACTTTAAAACACTTTACTATGCATCTGATGGATACCTGATCGTGTGCAATGATTGCCAGCATTTTCAACTGGCATTTCAGACAACATTGCTGACGATGACGGCCCAGGACCTGCATGTATTTCATACCCTTGTAAAGGAAAACCGGGAATACAACCAGTTTGATGCAAACCCCGACCGGAAAAACATCTACATCCCCACTCCGCTCGAAGGCTACGGAATGATCCTGAACCATAAGGAACTGGAAGCGCTTTACCAGTTACTGGAAACTGCCGAAGTAAATTTTAAGACCGAATGCCTGCTGGACCTGTTTAAAACCGCATAACCCCCAAATGCCCGTCAGAAGTTGACCTGGTTGTATTACCGGAGGTACAAAAGGACCCGGAAGGATCGCACCGCCCATGCAGTAAGGGTCTTTGTGCCGGCCGCGGCCAAAGTATAACAGTCAGCACCCGGCTAATTCCATTTGCAGCACCATAAAAACGGGGATCCATCCTTCAGGAGCGCCCTCAAATCCCCTGTGAACGGGCTATCACTCCCCCGCGCCTATATTTTCTTACCTTTAAAAAAAATAGACCCGTCATTATGCACCCCGATAGCGCACTACGTTTTGAAGATATTTGTTCCGCCGCAATCCATGGCATACAGGACGAAGGAAGCCTGCACAGCCACGCCATCCCCATCTATGCTACGTCCACCTTTGTATTTGACAGTGCCGAACAGGGCATGAACCGCTTTGCGGGAACAGAGCCTGGTTATATCTACTCCCGTTTTGCCAATCCGACCACGGCAGCAGCCGAAAAGCTGATCGCCTCGCTGGAAGCATTTGGCTTAAAAACCGAACAGGGAGAACCCCTGCAATTAAAAGCGTTGCTCCATGCCAGCGGGCAGGGTGCGCTTTCCACTCTTTGCTTTTCCCTGTTAAAGAGCGGGGATATGGTGCTTACCAATACGGCGTTGTACGGCGGTACCCACGAGTTTTTTGCCTACCTCCTGTCCAGGTCCGGTATACAAACGCTGTTCATCGACCTTTCGGATCTGCATACGGTGGACGAAGCCCTGAAGCAACATCCACAGATCCGGCTGATCCATATAGAATCGCCCACCAACCCGCTGATGGGCTGCACGAATATTGAAGCAATCTGTAAACTGGCAGCGCCCCATGGTATAAAAGTGAGTATTGATAATACATTTGCCACCCCCTATCTGCAACAACCTTTTGCATTTGGGGTTGATTTTGTTTACCATTCCACTACAAAATTCTTAAATGGTCATGGTACGGCTATTGGTGGCGTCCTTATCGGAAAAGATATCGATTTCATGAAGACCACGGCTACAAAAACATTCAAGCTGCTGGGGGCTAATGCCAATGCCTTTGATGCCTTTCTCCTGATCAACGGTATTAAAACCCTTCCCCTGCGCATGCGGCAGCACAGCGCCAATGCAGAACGTGTTGCAGCCTGGCTGGACGAACACCCGGCTGTAGCAAAAGTGAATTACAACGGACTGAAAACGCATCCCGATCATGCATTAAGCATCCGCCAGATGCGGCACCCGGGTGCCGTGCTCAGTTTTGAATTAAAGGGAGGCATCGAAGCCGGCAAACAATTTATCAACCGCCTCCGGATGTGTACCCGCGCGGTATCGCTGGGCACCGTAGATACCCTGATCTCGCACCCCGCATCCATGTCGCACGCCATTATGAAACCGGAAGAGCGGATAAAGGCCGGCATTACCGACGGGTTGATCCGCATGAGCGTGGGCATTGAAGCAGCGGAAGATATTCTTGCAGATCTTGAACAGGCACTTTCGGGGTTACGGGCTCATTAGCATTCCGATCATCAGGATATATTGAGATCAAAACAAAAGCGATCATACATTCAAAAGTTCCAGCCCATTTTTATTCCTGTAAGCTGATTTGCAAAGTTCTTTGTCCACACCTCATATTTCGCCTGCACATCAAACCCCTTTATACGCAGGCCAATACCCGGCAACAAAAGAGGTGTACCTCCATCGTAATAACTTATGAACGGACCCGAGCTTTTGCTGGTGTAGGCAGCCCAGCCTGCTTCCAGCTTTGCATAAAAATGTAATGTAACCCGATATTTTACCCCCCTCTGATCGGAATTGTTCCTAAATCAGGGACAAGATATCTGCCGGAGAAACCGCTTGTTATCTGCCCCTTAAGTTCCATATAACCGACCGACGCAGTTGCCGCCCACTTTTTTATAAGCAGGATATCAGCCGTAACGCCACCGCCGAAGCCAGCCTTAAAGTCCCTGGCAAACAGGCCAACCGGTATAGCAATTTCGCCGTATGGCCCTATATCCATCGTTTTCCACTGGGCAGAAGCATACAGGCTGATTATTGTCAGCACCAAACCGATCGTTATTCGTTTCATATGTTTTGTATGCCCGCCGTTGATAACAGAAAAGGAAGAACATGCTTAATAATACGATTTTTTTGCGCTGTTATTTACGAATGTGTATCGTCTTGTTTTAGCGTGGTTTTACAAGGGCAGTGATCCGGAAAATGCTATCAGTACGCCCCGTAAAACCGGTATCTCTGATGACCTGATTCGGATAAGCATGGCATCGGGCATACTTTCAGACCTCGAGGGCCACCCCTCAGGGATGCGCAACCTGGCCTCAATCAACAAACTGATCCAGGAAGGCAGCGGCAAACGCGGAGGCCTTCAGGGTTTTGTTCAAATTGCGGCGGAACGGATTAAAAAATCCGATACCAAGTCCCGGAACCGGCTTTACAATATGGTAAAACGGCCGGCTGAGGTCCTGCGAATTGGCCAGTACAATAAGGGTAAGGTCCTTCTGCGGCACCTTTACAAAAAGGGCCGAATAGCCAAACCACCAGCCCGTATGCCATAACAGCTTCAGCCCCCTGTATTCTTTTACAAACCATCCCAGTCCATACTGGATCGTCTTCCCCTTTGGTGTTACATACGGGGTGGTCATCTGCTGCCAGCTGCTGTCTGACAAAAAGCGCCGTTCATCAAGAGCAACCGTATACAACGCCAGGTCCGACACGCTGCTCATTAAGCCGGCAGCGGGATTAAACCCGTACCGGAACCCGACCGGTTCCAGCTTCCCGCGCTTCCAGTCATAAGGCCGGGCCACTTTTTCGAGGAAGGCCGCTTTGTTATATCCCGTAAGTGCAAAAGCCGTACTATCGTCTGTACTGGGTGCCGTCTCTCTCATATGTAATGGCTGCACAATCTGCTGCATCAGCAATTCACCAAACGAATGACCCGAAGCCCGGGCAATGGCCTTGCCGATCTCCCCATACCAACCACCATTATACCGGAACACATAGCCGGGTTTAAACCCGTTAAAGGTATTACCCATAGCAGTATGTGTCATCAGGTGCCGCAAAC
>Ga0222424_100198_pt1 | contig 56803 bp, 50 predicted proteins | sample 2B2ome_FD_182468 | JGI IMG/M metagenome (GOLD analysis project Ga0222424, IMG submission 182468) | Enriched microbial communities from leaf-cutter ant dump, University of Wisconsin, Madison, United States - 2B200A (version 2) | ecosystem: Environmental > Terrestrial > Nest > Insects nest > Nest... | reverse complement strand
CGTCAAAACTTCTACGAATACGGGTCATATCTCGCTGGTCCTCGTTGGGAAGAATTATCCCCTATCGAGGTGTCCACAAAAATTAGACCAGAACAAGTGACCGCCCCTCCACTTGCCGCCCGTATAAAAACAGGGGGGTATGAGTCAAAAAAGGCCGGCTGGCGCCCGTATCAGGGCGCCATGTGAGGGAGTATCTGAATCACCCGAGGCATACTCCCCTCCAAACCGCTCACCCCTTCTGCTGCGACTTGACCACCTGCAAGGCGCTGGCGATCAGGCCGCCCATATCGCTCATGGTCGCCGGCACGATCAGCGAATTGCCGGTCTTGGCCAGGTTGGCAAAAGCGCCGACGTATTGCTCGGCCACCTTCAGGTTGACTGCGTCGGCGCCGCCCGGCTCGCGGATCGCGGCGGCAGTCTGGCGTAGCGCGTCGGCGGTGGCCTCGGCGATCGCGACGATGGCCGCCGCCTGGCCCTGGGCGCGGTTGATCGCGGCCTGCTTGTCGCCTTCGGATTTGGCGATCGCCGCTTCGCGCTCGCCGTTGGCGATGTTGATCTGTTCCTGCTTGCGCCCTTCGGAAGCGGCGATCAGCGCGCGCTTTTCGCGCTCGGCGGTAATCTGCGCCTGCATCGCGTGCAGGATTTCCTTCGGCGGCGTCAGATCCTTGATTTCATAACGCAGCACTTTCACGCCCCAGTTGGCGGCCGATTCATCAATCGCCGAGACGATCGCGGTATTGATGTGGTCGCGCTCCTCGAAAGTCTTGTCCAGTTCCATCTTGCCGATTACCGAGCGCAGCGTGGTTTGCGCCAGTTGCGTAATCGCGGAAATGTAATTCGACGAGCCGTAGGACGCGCGCATCGGATCGGTGACCTGGAAATACAGAATGCCGTCCACCTGCAGCTGCGTGTTGTCGCGCGTGATGCAGACCTGCGGCGGCACGTCGAGCGGAATTTCCTTCAGCACGTGCTTGTAGGCGATGCGGTCGATGAACGGCACCACGATGTTCAGGCCGGGGCCGAGCGTGGCGTGATATTTGCCGAGCCGTTCGACCACCCAGGCGTGCTGCTGCGGCACCACGTTGATGGTCTTGAAGACGAAGACGATCGCCAGAATGAAGATGACGAGCGATACGTTACCAAAACTGAAATCCATGAGCCTGCTCCCTAGTTGTCGTTGGTGCGCTGGCCGGAGACGATCAGCCGGCTGCCGCGCACTTCGCGGATGATAAACGATCCCGGTTGCGCGTCTTCCCCCGGCACCAGCTCGATGTCCCACGGCGCACCACGGTACATCGCGCGGGCGCTGCCGCCGGCGTCCCACCGCTCGACCCGCACGCTCTGGCCGATGTCCAGATTGATGTTCGGATCGCGCACGGCATCGGTGGCACGACGCCGGCCCCAGCGGCTGCGCCGCAGCGCATAGGTGGCAACGATGCCGACCACGGCGGCGGCGATCAGCTGCGCCGACGGCGTCAGCCCGGCCAGAGCCGCCAGCGCACCGGCAGCCAGCCCGAACGCGATCATCAGCAGATAAAAGGTGCCGGAAAACATTTCCAGGATCACGACGATGCCCGCCATCGCCAGCCAGATCATCCAGTCCGCCATCGCCCGTCTCCTCGTGTCTCGTGCAAAGCCATCCGCCGCGCCGCATGCGGCCGGAAAAAACAAAACCCCCGTCAGCCGTGGCGGACGAGGGTTCAGGCCCCAACAATCAAGCTGTTGTTTGTATCCGGCAAATGTCGGCCAGTCTAGCCGAAAATTTTCCGGCGTCAACCCGGCACCCGGTCCGCGCAACGGCGAATGGTCAGCCGGATCGGGCCGGCCTGCTGCCTATTTCTGGCCGAGCTTCTGCCAGGTATCGACCACCGTGTCCGGATTCAGCGAGATCGAAGCGATGCCTTCCTGCATCAGCCATTCGGCGAAATCGGCATGATCGGACGGCCCCTGACCGCAGATGCCGATGTACTTGCCCTGCTTGCGGCAGGCGGCAATCGCCTGCGACAGCAGTGCGCGCACGGCCGGATCGCGTTCGTCGAAATCCGCCGCCAGCAGTTCCATGCCGGAATCGCGGTCCAGCCCCAGCGTCAGCTGGGTCAGGTCGTTGGAGCCGATCGAGAAGCCGTCGAAGTGTTCCAGGAACTGTTCGGCCAGGATCGCATTGGACGGAATCTCGCACATCATGATCAGGCGCAGACCGTTCTCGCCGCGCTTCAGACCATTCTGCGCCAGCAGTTCGACCACTTTGCGCGCCTGGCCGACCGTGCGCACGAACGGCACCATGATTTCGACGTTGGTCAAGCCCATGTCGTTGCGCACCCGCTTCATGGCCGCGCATTCCATTTCAAACGCCTCGGCGAAATCGCGCGCCACGTAGCGCGAGGCACCACGGAAGCCGAGCATCGGATTTTCCTCGTCCGGCTCGTAGCGCGAACCGCCGATCAGCTTCTTGTATTCGTTCGACTTGAAGTCGGACAGGCGCACGATCACCGGCTTCGGCCAGAACGCGGCAGCGATCGTAGCCACGCCTTCGGCCAGCTTGTCGACGTAGAACGCGCGCGGCGACGCATGGCCGCGCGCCACCGATTCGACCGCCTTCTTCAGATCCGGATCGACGTTCGGATATTCCAGGATCGCCTTCGGATGCACGCCGATGTTGTTGTTGATGATGAATTCCAGCCGCGCCAGACCGACGCCGCTGTTCGGGATCGACTGGAAATCGAAAGCCAGCTGCGGATTGCCGACGTTCATCATGATCTTCAGCGGCAGTTCCGGCATTTCACCGCGCCGCACTTCGCTGACCTCGGTTTCCAGGAAACCGTCGTAGATGCGGCCTTCGTCGCCCTCGGCGCAGGACACCGTGACCAGAGTGCCGTCCTTCAGCACTTCGCTGGCGTTGCCGCAGCCGACCACCGCCGGCACGCCCAGTTCACGGGCGATGATCGCCGCGTGGCAGGTGCGGCCGCCACGGTTGGTGACGATCGCCGAGGCACGCTTCATCACCGGCTCCCAGTTGGGGTCGGTCATGTCGGCCACCAGCACGTCGCCGGGCTGCACCCGTTCCATCTCGGACGGATCATGGATCACGCGCACCGGACCGGCGCCGATCTTCTGACCGATCGCCCGGCCGGACGCCAGCACGGTGCCGCTGCCCTTCAGCGTGAAACGCTGCTGGGCGTCGCCAACCTTCTGCTGCGACTTCACGGTTTCCGGACGCGCCTGCAGGATGTACAGCTTGCCGTCGCGGCCGTCCTTGCCCCATTCGATGTCCATCGGCCGGTCGTAGTGCTTTTCGATGGTGACCGCGTAGCGCGCCAGTTCCACCACTTCGGCATCGGTCAGCGAATAGCGGTTACGCAGTTCCAGCGGCACGTCCACGGTCCTGACCGAACGGCCGGCCCGCGCCTCGCTGGTGAATTCCATCTTGATCAGCTTGGAGCCGATGTTGCGCCGGATCACCGGCGACTTGCCCTGCTCCAGCATCGGCTTGTGGACGTAGAACTCGTCCGGATTGACCGCACCCTGCACCACCGTTTCGCCCAGGCCATAACTGGAGGTGATGAAAACGACGTCGCGGAAGCCCGATTCGGTATCCAGCGTGAACATCACACCGGCGGCGCCGAGGTCGGAGCGCACCATCCGCTGCACGCCGGCCGACAGCGCCACGTCGGCGTGGACGAAACCCTTGTGGACCCGGTAGGAAATCGCCCGGTCGTTGTACAGCGACGCGAACACGTGCTTCATCGCGTCCAGCACGTTGTCGATACCGATCACGTTCAGGAAGGTTTCCTGCTGGCCGGCGAAGGAAGCGTCCGGCAGATCTTCGGCGGTGGCCGACGAGCGCACCGCGAACGAGGTTTCGGCGCCGGATTCCTCGGTCAGCGCCTGATAGGCGTCACGGATTTCCTGCGCTAGGCGCGGCTGGAACGGCGTGTCGATGATCCACTGGCGGATTTCGGCGCCGGCCGCCGCCAGCGCGCGCACGTCGTCGACATCGAGCGCGTCGAGCCGGGCGCCGATGCGCTGGCCCAGCGTCTCGCCGCCGTCGGCGCTGTAGCCAAGGAAATCACGGAAGGCTTGCGCAGTGGTGGCGAAACCGCCGGGCACGCGCACCCCGCTTTGCGCCAGCTGGCTGATCATCTCGCCGAGCGAGGCATTCTTGCCGCCGACCGAATCGACGTCGGTCATGCGTAACTGGTCAAGCGATACTACGTAGGCAACCTCCTGCTCGGGCGCGCGCTGCGACCCTGCATATACTGCGCTGGACATGGACAACCTCTGTTTTGATGGTGGGAAATCTTCACGCCGTCTTCGCTGTGCCGGGGTTTTTGTTATTCTTGTTGCAGTTGGACTGATAGCTCGTTGCGCACCATTCTACAACCAGCGCCGGTTTTTTGGCTTGATCGGCGCCAGCCTGCCGGTTTCCTTTTCCACCCGCTTTTTCCATTCAGACATGCTGCCTCCCCCTCTGCCCGCCGCCAATCGCACCGTTTTTTTCGTCTCGGACGGTACCGGCATCACCGCCGAAACCTTCGGCCATTCGTTGCTGACCCAGTTCGAACTGCGCTTCAAGCACGTGCGGCTGCCGTTCATCGATACGCTGGAAAAGGTGCGTGACGCAGTCGACCGCATCAATGCCGCCTACGAAACCGACGGCAAGCTGCCGATCGTGTTCTCGACCATGGTCAAGGCCGAGCTGTCGAGCGTGGTGCGGCTGTCGAAGGCGATGCACATGGACCTGATCCATACCTTCGTCGAGCCGCTGGAGCAGGAACTGGGCGTGAAATCGACCCACACCATCGGCCGCAGCCACAACATCGCCAATTCCGACGAATACAAGAACCGCATCGAGGCGATCAATTTTTCCCTGGCGCATGACGACGGCCAATCGAACCTGAATCTGGCGGCGGCCGACGTAATCCTGGTCGGGGTCTCGCGCTCCGGCAAGACGCCGACCAGCCTGTACCTGGCGATGCAGTTCGGCGTCAAGGCAGCCAACTATCCGCTGATCCCGGAGGATTTCGAGCGCAACCGGCTGCCGGGCGATCTGCTGCCGTACAAGCACAAGATTTTCGGGCTGTCGATCGCCCCCGACCGGCTGGCCGAGGTGCGCAACGAACGCCGCCCCGGCAGCAAGTACGCGGCGCTGGAAAACTGCCGCTATGAAGTCAACGAGGCCGAGCGGATGATGCGGCTGGAAGGCATACGCTGGATGTCCTCGACCGCCAAGTCGATCGAGGAAATCGCCACCACCGTGCTGCAGGAGCTGAAATTCGAATCGCGCAACTACGGCTGAAGCCGGCACACCATCGGCGCGGGCGGCGGGCATGCGAATTGCGCCCCGCACCGAAACTTTGATCCGGCAAAAACGTCTTTATCTGTATGGGCGGAACGCCCGCCGCGCCGTTCCACCGGCCTGATGAAAGAAAGCGGCAGGAGACATCCTATGGAAATTCTGCTGATCGAACTGATTCTGTGGGCCGGATTGGCGTTTCTGTTCTGGGTGATGAAGGACAACATGGATGGCGTCGAAACCGGACTCGATGCCGATACCCCCGGGCAAGCCGGCCATCCACGCGGGCCGTTGCATTTCGATCAGGCCGAGCAGCTGACCGAGCCGATCGGCAGTTACCTGAACGCACCGATCTACCGCCACGCCCGCATCGACGGCAAGGATTACGAATTTTCGTATGCCTTTCCGCACAATGGCGGCGCGCTCCGTCTGGCGGACGGCGAACGCTATCTGCAGCCGGGCCTGGTCTATCAGCCGGCCTGAAGCGCCAGCGGATTCAGGCGTATTGCCGCTGCCGCCGCTGCTCGAACAGGCACACCGCGGCGGCCGCCGCGACGTTCAGCGACTCGACCCCGCTGGCCTGCGGAATCGTCACCTGCCGCGCCGCCAGCGCCAGCAGTTCCGGCGCCACGCCCTGCCCTTCATGTCCGAACAGCCACGCCGCCGGTTGCCGCAGATCGGTCTGGTACAGCGTCGTGCTGGCGTAGGAGCTGGTAGCCAGTACCGGTACGCGGGCGCCGCGCAGCAGCGCGCCGAGGTCGGCATTCTCGAAAATCTCCAACAGGAAATGCGCGCCCATGCCGGCGCGCAATACCTTCGGCGACCAGGCGAACACGGTTTCCGGGGAACAGTAGATCTGGCGAATCCCGGCCGCCGCCGCGCTGCGCAGGATCGAGCCGAGATTGCCCGGATCCTGCAGACGGTCCAGCAGCACCGCCGGCTCGCTCAGCACCGGCGGCAGTTGCGGACGCGGGGTGTCGACCACGAACAGCAGGCCGACGCCATGCTCGACCTGGCTCAACCCCTTGTACAGCGCATCCGGCAGCAGCAGGCAGTGGTCGCAGCGCGCCGCCAGCGCCGCCGCTTCCGCATCGGCCAGCGCGCCCTGCGCCAGCACGCACCAGAGCGGCTGACCGGCCTGCTGCAGATAGGCCTGGCCGAGATGAATGCCGTCCAGCAGCGTGCGGCCGGCCTTGCGGCGCGCCTGGCTGCTGGTCGCCAGCTGTTTCAGTTCCTTGTACAGCGGATTGTCGCGCGAGGAAATCGTCTTCATGCCGGCTCCGCCGGCAGCAGCGCCCGCACCGGCGCGTAGGATTTCCGATGCACCGGCGACACGCCGTGCAGCCGCAGCCGCTCCAGATGCAGCGCGGTGCCGTAGCCCTTGTGCTGGTCGAACGCATATTGCGGATATTGCCGGTGCAGTTCCAGCAAGGCGGCGTCGCGCGCGGTCTTGGCCAGGATCGACGCCGCCGAAATCGCCGGCACCGTATCGTCGCCCTTGACGATGGCGCGCGCCGGCAGCGCCAGCGGCGGACAGCGGTTGCCGTCGATCAGCGCCAGTTGCGGCACTGGTGACAGCCCCTCGACCGCGCGCCGCATCGCCAGCATGGTCGCCTGCAGGATGTTCAGCGTATCGATTTCCTGCTCGGAACACTGCGCCACCGCCCACGCCAGCGCGCGTGCGCGGATATCGTCGGCCAGCCGTTCGCGGCGGGCGGCGCTGAGTTTCTTGGAATCGCGCAGACCGGCGATCGGCCGCGCCGGATCGAGGATCACGGCGGCGGCGAACACCGGCCCGGCCAACGGTCCGCGCCCGGCTTCATCGACGCCGCAGACGATCTCGGCGGCCGGCGGCGGGAATGGCAATTCGGCGGTTTTCATCGAGTGCGCTCTGCCGGAAAATCGGCACAATCCATATACTCCCCATCATGCCAGCCCGTACCGAGCACCAGCATTGAGAAGTTTAGGCATACTCCCCTTATCATTGGCGGGAAGCAGATTCGATCACGTTCAGTACCGCCTGCGCGCTGTCGGCGGCGGTATTGCGCAGCAGCGTGTGGTGCATGTCGGTGAAGCGTTGCAGCAGGCGCGCGCAGTTGCCGGCGTCGTTCAGCTGGAGCGCCAGCGCGTCGGCCAGCGCCTGCGGCGTGGCGGCGTTCTGCAGAAATTCCGGCACCAGGAAATCGCGCGCCAGGATGTTCGGCAAGCCGACCCACGGCAGATAGCGCATGTGACGCAGCACCTGCCAGGATGCGCCCAGCATCTTGTAGGCGATCACCATCGGCTTCTTGAACAGCGCCACTTCCAGCGTGGCGGTGCCGGACGCCACCAGCACCGCGTCGGCCGCCGCCATCGCCGCGTGCGACTGGCCGTCCAGCAGTTGCAGCGGCACCTCCTGCAGGCCGGCCTGCGTCAGCAGCTCGGTGAAATAGCGGCGCTGGGCGGCGCCGGCCATCGGCACCACGAAGCGCAGCCCCGGCTCGCTCCGCAACAAAATCTGCGCCGCCGCGACGAAGGCGACGCTGTTGTACTTCAGTTCCGACATGCGGCTGCCCGGCATCAGCGCCACCACCGGCCCTTCAGCCGGCAAGCCGAGTTCGGCGCGCGCCGCCGCCACGTCCGGCGTCAGCGGAATCACTTCGGCTAGCGGATGGCCGACGTAGGTGACCGGCAGGCCGGCCTGGCGATACAGGGTTTCCTCGAACGGGAAAATCACCAGCATGTGCGACACCGCGCGCCGGATCTTGTCGATGCGGCCGCCGCGCCAGGCCCAGATCGACGGACTGATGAAATGCACGGTCGGAATTCCGGCCTGCTTCAGCTGCGCTTCCAGACCGAGATTGAAGTCGGGCGCATCGACGCCAATGAAGGCGGCCGGCCGTTCGGCCAGCAGCCGGTCGCGCAGGCCGTTCTGGATGCCCTTGATGTCACGATAGTGCGCCAGCACCTCGAACAAGCCGCGCACCGCCAGCTTTTCCATCGGCCAGTCGGCGACGAAGCCGTATTCCGCCATGCGCGGGCCGCCGATGCCGTGCAGCCGCGCCTGCGGCAGCTGCGGCTGCAGCCCGGACAGCAGGCGCGCCGCCAGCAGATCACCGGAAGTTTCGCCGGCAACCAGCGCGATCGACGGTTCAGCGGATGATGCCACGGGGCGAGGCTTCGACGAATTCGCGCAGCTGCCGCAACTGGGCCGCCGCCGCCGGGGTCTTGCTTTCCTCGGCCAGCAGCGCCTGTTTGGCTTCGTCCAGCGACAGTCCGGCGCGATACAGCAGCTTGTAGCCGCGCTTGATCGCCATGATCTGCTCGCTGGTGAAACCGCGCCGCTGCAGGCCGACGCTGTTGATGCCGGCCGGCGCCGCGCGGTTGCCGGCGGCGGTGAAAAACGGCGGCACGTCCTGGCTGACGGCGGCGGTGAACGCCGTCATCGCGTAGGCGCCGACGTGGCAGAACTGGTGGATCGCGGTAAAGCCGCCCAGCACCGCCCAGTCGCCGATCACCACATGGCCACCCAGCGTGGCGTTGTTCGACATCGTGATGTTGCTGCCGAGCTGACAGTCGTGCGCGATGTGGACGTAGGCCATGATCCAGTTGTCGTCGCCGATCCGGGTGACGCCGCCGTCCTGCACGGTGCCGAGGTTGACGGTGACGAATTCGCGGAAGGTGTTGCGGTCGCCGATTTCCAGCCGGGTCGGCTCGCCGCCGTACTTCTTGTCCTGCGGCACCGCGCCGATCGAGCAGAACTGGAACAGCGTGTTGTCCCGTCCGATCGTCGTGTGACCCTCGACCACCGCATGCGGGCCGACCCGGCTGCCGGCGCCAATCGCCACATGCGGCCCGATCACCGCATACGGGCCGATCTCGACCGTGTCGTCCAGCCGCGCGCGCGGATCGACCACCGCGGTCGGATGGATGTTCGCCATTACTGCGCCGCCGGCTGGGCGCCGTCGTTGATGGTGCGCATCGTGCACATCAATTCGGCTTCCACCGCCAGCTGACCGTCGACGCTGCCCTGCGCCTTGTACTTCCAGATGCCGCGCGCGTTGCGCAGGATTTCGACCTGCATCACCAGCTGGTCGCCCGGCGTCACCGGACGCTTGAAACGGGCGCCGTCGATGCCAATGAAGTACACCACCGAATTGTCATCCGGCTTCTGCCCGGTGGTCAGGAATGACAGCAGCGCCGCCGTCTGCGCCAGCGCCTCGATCATCAGCACGCCCGGCATCACCGGCTTGTGCGGGAAATGGCCGTTGAAGAATTCCTCGTTGACGGTGACGTTCTTGATCGCGGTCATGTGCTTGCCGGCTTCCCAGTCCAGCACCCGGTCGACCAGCAACAACGGATAGCGGTGCGGCAGATATTGCTTGATTTGCGTGATGTCGAGGCTATTCATCGTGTTTTTCTGTCAGCGATTTCAGAGTTTTTTCAAGTTCCCGGATTTTCTCACGCATGGCGGTCAGGTTACGCACCAGCACCGCCGATTTCTCCCAGTCGGCATTCCTGGCCAGCGGATAGAAACCGGTGTAGATTCCCGGCTCGTGCAGCGAGCGCGACACCATGCTGGCGGCGGAAACGTGGACGCGATCAGCGATCGTCAGATGCCCGGATATCATCGCCGCGCCGCCGAAGGTGCAATAGCGGCCGATCACCGTGCTGCCGGCGATGCCGACGCAGCCGGCCATCGCGGTGTGCGCGCCAATCCGGCAGTTGTGGCCAATCTGGATCTGGTTGTCGAGCTTGACGCCATCCTCGATCACGGTATCGGACAGCGCGCCGCGATCGATCGTGGTGTTGGCGCCGATCTCGACGTCATCGCCGATCGACACGCCGCCGGTCTGCGGAATCTTGACCCAGGCGCCGCCATCGTTGGCGAAGCCGAAACCGTCGGCGCCGATCACCGCGCCGGAATGGACGATGCCGCGCCGGCCGATCGAACAGCCGGCATGCAGCGTGACGTGAGCGAACAAGTGCGTGCCGGCGCCCACCACCGCGCCGCTGCCGACGAAGCAACCGGCGTCGATCACGGCATCGTCGTCGATGCGGGCGCCAGCCTCGATCGTCACCTGCGGGCCGATGCAGGCGCTGGCGGAAACGCAGGCGGCCGGATCGACGCTGGCACTGGCATCGATGCCGGGCGCGCGCGGCTTCGCCGCCAGCGCCGCGAACCATTGCGCGGTGCGGGCGAAATAGGCATACGGGTTGTCGGTGATGATACGGGCGCCGCCATACGCGGCGCCCAGGGCGGCGTGGTCGGCGGCGCCGATGATCAGCGCGCCAGCCCGGGTGTGCGCCGCCTGTTGCCTCAGCTTGGGATTGGTGAGAAAGGTGATGTGCGTCGCGTTCGCGTCATCCAGCGATGCGATGCCGGAAATTTCCAGCTCCGGATCGCCCATCAACTGCCCTCCCAAGCGTTCGACCAGCTGTTTCAGCCGAGTGCTCATCGTGGCCTTTCAAATTGCGGACGGCGCCGCTCCGAACGAAGCGGCGCCGCCGGATCCGGCAATGCCTGGACTACTTGTTGAGCGCCTTCAGCACCTTGTCGGTGATGTCGATGCGCGGGCTGATGTAGACCGCTTCCTGAAACACGATGTCGTACTTTTCCGCCTCGGCGATCTGCTTGATCACCTTGTTGGTGCGATCCAGCACGATCGCCAGTTCCTCGTTGCGGCGCTGGTTCAGGTCTTCGCGGAATTCGCGCTGCTTGCGCTGGAATTCCTTGTCCAGATCGGCCACTTCACGCTGACGCCGGGCGCGGTCGGAATCGGCCAGCACGGCGGCATCCTTGTCGAGTTTTTCCGACATGCCCTTCAGGCGCGCCGCCATGTCCTGCAGATCCTTTTCGCGCTTGGAAAATTCCTGCTCGATCTTGGCGGTGGCGGCCTTGGCCGGGCTGGCTTCGCGGAAGATGCGCTCGGTGCTGACGAAGCCGATCTTCATTTCCTGCGCCTGCGCGTTGGCGACGAACACCAGCGAGGCGGCGCACAGCGCGGCGGATTTCAACACTACGGATAATTTGGGTAGGAACGTCAAGGTACTTTCTCCACTATCAAAAATGGCGCCGGGAATCCGTCAGAAACCGGTCCCGAGCTGGAACTGGAACTGCTGCTTGCGATCGGTATCCTTGGCGTTCAACGGCACGCCATAGCTCAACTTCAGCGGACCGATCGGGGAAACCCAACTGATGCCGACCCCGGCGGCATACCGGAGATCGGATACGCGCATTCTCTCGCCTTCGGCGAAGACGTTGCCGGCATCGAAGAAGGTGAACCAGCGCAGGCTGCGGTCGGAACCGGAACCGGGGAACGGCGCCTGCAACTCCAGATTGAGGATCAGGCGCGAGGCCCCCCCCAGCGCGTCGCCGGTCACCGCGTCGCGGTTGCTGCCGAGCGACGAGGTCTCGTAGCCGCGCACCGAGCCGATGCCGCCGGCGTAGAAATTCTTGAAGATCGGGTATGGCTTGCCGCCGAAACCGCGGCCGTAATCGAACTCGCCATTCCACGCCAGCGTCGAGTTGGTAAAAATCGGCTGGTAATACTGATGCTGGTAGGTGCCGCGGTAGTAATGCAGCGAGCCGAGCGCCGACAACTCGAAGTTGGCGCGCTGGAAGCGGCCCTTGGTCGGCACCAGCGCGCTGTCGCGGCTGTCGCGCTGCCAGGCAGCGGTCAACGGGTAGCTGGTGGTGGTGGCGCTGTCGACGTTGGGGCCGCCGAAATCGCGCACGTACTGCGTGTACACCGCCGGGCTGTTGCCGCCGATGATGCCGTTCAGCGGGAATACCTGCACCGTGGTGCGTTCGACGCCAATACCGAAGAACACCCGGTCCTCTTCCGAGAACGGCACGCCGAACTTGACGTTGCCGCCGAGCGTCTGCACCTTGTAATCGCTGGTGTAATACTCGGGCGGCCGCACCGTGCGCAGGAACAGTTCGAAGCTGCGGGAAACGCCGTCGTCGGTGAAATACGGATTGGTCTGAGACAGCGAAATGGTGCGGTAGCGCTTGCTGGTGTTGACGTCGATGCCAACGGTATTGCCGCTGCCGAAAGCGTTTTCCTGCTGGATCGAGCCGGTCAGGCTCAGCTTGTCGGCGCTGGAAAAACCGGCACCCAACAGGATGTTGCCGGTCGGCTTTTCCTCGACTGTCATGTTGACGTCGACCTGATCGTTGGTGCCCGGCACTTCCGGTGTTTCGATGCCGACTTCCTTGAAGTAGCCGAGACGATCGACGCGGTCGCGCGACAGCTTGATCTTTTCGCCGTCGTACCAGGAATCCTCGAACTGGCGGAATTCGCGGCGGATCACCTCGTCGCGGGTCTTGGTGTTGCCGGCCATGTTGATGCGGCGCACATACACCCGCTTGCCTGGATCGACGAACACGGTGAATGCGACTTCGTTCTTGTCGCGATCGATTTCCGGATTGGCGTTGACGTTGGCGAACGCATAGCCGAAATTGCCCATGCGGTCGGAAATTTTCTTGATGCTGTCGGTCAGCTTCTGGCCGGAATAGACATCACCCGGCTTCAATTCCACCAGCGGCTTCAACTCTTCCTCGCGGCCCAGCATCTCGCCTTCCAGCTTGATGCCGGACACGGTGAATTTCTCGCCTTCGCGGATGTTCAGCGTGATGTAAATGTCTTTCTTGTCGGGCGTGATCGACACCTGGGTCGAATCGACCTGCATTTCCAGGTAGCCGCGATTCAGGTAGAAGGATTTCAGGGTTTCGATGTCGCCGGTCAGCTTCTGCTTCGAATACTGGTCGGCCTTGGTGTACCAGGTGAACCAGCCCGGCGTGGTCAGCTTCATCTCGGCGCGCAACTGCTTGTCGGTGAACGCCTTGTTGCCGACGATGTTGATCTGGCGGATGCGCGAGACATCGCCCTCGTTCACCGCGAACGTGATGTTGACGCGGTTGCGTTCGATCGGCGTCACGGTGGTGGTGATCTGCACACCGTACAGGCCACGCGACAGATACTGCCGCTTCAGTTCCTGTTCGGCGCGATCCAGCAGTGCCTTGTCGTAGATGCGCGATTCACCGAGGCCGATGTCCTTCAGCGCCTTGGTCAACTGGTCCTTGTCGAATTCCTTGGCACCGGTGAATTCGACCGCGGCGATCGCCGGGCGCTCTTCGACCAGCACCACCAGCACGTTCCCTTCCGCCTCGATGCGCACGTCCTTGAAGAAGCCGGTCGCGTACAGCGACTTGATCGCCGTCGCTCCCTTGTCGTCGGTGAAGGTGTCGCCGACTTGGACCGGCAGATAACTGAAGACGGTACCCGCCTCGGTACGCTGGATGCCTTCGACCCGGATGTCCTTGACGACGAAAGGCTCGATCGCCAACGCCTGTCCTGAGCAGACTACGAATGCCGCGACGGCGAGGGCGTGCCGAGAAAAGACCGGCAGCGAAAGGCGGGCGGAGTGTAATTTCATTAGCGGTTGATTGTTGTCAGTATGCGTGCCGCGGCGACGCAGGCGCCGGACGGGCAAAGCCTCAGGATATCAGCCGTACCACGTCGTTGAAGACGGCGACCGCCATCAAGGTCATCAGGATGCCGATCCCCGCGCGCTGGGCGGCTTCTCCGAAGCGTTCGGAAACAGGTTTGCCGGTCAAAACTTCCAGCGAATAATACAGCAAAAGGCCCCCGTCCAGAACCGGGATCGGCAGCAAATTCATCACGCCCAGACTGATGCTGACGAAAGCGATGAAGCTGATGTAGCTGATCATCCCGGTCCGCGCGGTCTGGCCGGCGTAGTCGGCGATGGTGATCGGTCCGGTGATGTTTTTCCACGAAACCTGGCCGATGATCATCTTGCCCAGCATCTTCAACGTCAGCACGCTGGTATCCCAGGTGCGCTGGCTGGCACGCCACAGCGCAGTCAGCGGCGGATCGCTGGCGACCACCATCTCCGGCGCCAGCGCCACCTCGACCTTGATGCGGCCAACCGTTTCGCCATCGGCGCCAGTCTGGGTCTCCGGCGTCACGTCCCAGGTGAATGGCGCCTGGCCGCGTTCGCCCTGCAGATGCAGCACTTTGCCCGGTGCCGCCCGTACCAGATCGACGAAGGCCAGGCCGTCGGCCACCGGCACGCCATTGACGCTGCGGATCAGGTCGCCGTCGCGCAGCCCGGCACGCTCCCCGGCTCCGCCAGCCAGCACCCTGCCGATGGTTGCCGGCGGCCGCCCCAGTTCGATGCCGAGCGTGGTCAGGAAATCCCCTTCCAGTTGCTCCGGCGTCAGCGTCGACAGCCGCAGCGCGATCGATGCCGGGGCGCTGCCGCCGTCGGCCAGCGGACGCTGCACGTCCAGTTCGGCGGTGCGCTGCTCCAGTGCCAGCTGCGCCAGGCGCCAGCGCAGATCAGACCAGATACGCACCGGCTGGCCATTGATCGCGGTGACCACTTCGCCGCCGCGCAGGCCCGCCTGATAGGCGAGACTATGCTCGGGGACCGCGCGCAGCTTCGGGATCGGCTCCGGAATGCCATTGACGTACAGCCCGGCGAACAGCGCGATCGCCAACACGAAGTTGGCCAGCGGCCCGGCCGCGACGATGGCGATCCGGCGCCACACCGACTGCCGCGTGAATTCGCGCTGCAGATCCTGCGGCGGCAAGCCGGCCAGATCGGTTTCGCGCGCATCCAGCATCTTGACGTAGCCGCCCAGCGGCAGGATCGAAATCGCCCATTCGGTCTGATCGCGTCCGAACCGGCGCGACCAGATCACCTTGCCCATGCCGACCGAAAAGCGCAGCACCTTGACGCCGCACAGGCGCGCGACGCCATAGTGACCAAGCTCGTGGATCGTCACCAGGATTCCGAGCGCCACCAGAAAAGCCAGGATGGTTTGCAGCAGAGTCATCACCGCACCTCAGGTTTCGATCAGCGAATGCGCCAGCGCGCGCGCGCGGCGGTCCTGCTCCAGCAGCGCATCGATGGCGCTGACCGGCGCATGCGTCAGTGTATCCATCACGCGGGCGATCAGCTGGTCGATCGCCCGGAAACCGATGCGCCGATCCAGGAAAGCCTGTACCGCCACTTCGTTGGCGGCATTCATGCTGGCAGCCGCGCTGCCGCCGCTATTCAGTGCATCGTACGCCAGTTGCAGGCACGGGAACCGGGCCAGGTCCGGCGCGCGGAAATCGAGCCGGCCGATCGCCGCCAGATCGAGCTGGGCGACACCGGATTCGATCCGTTCCGGATAGGCCAGCGCGTGCGCGATCGGCGTGCGCATGTCGGGATTGCCAAGCTGCGCCAGCACCGAGCCATCGACGTAGGACACCATTGAGTGGATCACGCTCTGCGGATGGATCACCACTTCGATCCGGCTGGCCGGCGCGCCGAACAGCCAGTGCGCCTCGATCACTTCCAGCCCCTTGTTCATCATGGTGGCGGAATCGACCGAAATCTTGCGCCCCATCACCCAGTTCGGATGCGCCACCGCTTCTTCCGGCGTCACCGCGCCGAGCGTCTCGACCGCGCGCGACAGGAATGGCCCGCCGGACGCGGTCAACAGGATACGCGCGACGCCGAGCGTATCGCCGCCGGGGCGATACGCTGGCGGCAGGCACTGGAATACCGCGTTGTGTTCACTGTCGATCGGCAGCAGTGTGGCGCCGCTCCCGGCCACCGCATCCATGAACAGCTGGCCGGACATCACCAGCGCCTCCTTGTTGGCCAGCAGCACCTTCTTGCCGGCACGCGCCGCCGCCATGGTCGGCGCCAGGCCGGCGGCACCGACGATCGCCGCCATCACCGCATCACATTCCGGCGCGCTGGCGACCGCACACAACGCCGCCTCGCCAAATTCGATCTGAATCCGCAGCCCGCTGTCGCGCAACAAGCGCGCCAGCAGATCGGCCGCCTCGGCCGAACCGGCCACCGCCACCTGGGGGCGGAAGCGCAGGCATTGCTGCGCCAGCTTTTCCATGCTGCTGTGGGCGGTCAGTGCATGCACCTGATAGCGCTGCGGATGGCGCGCGACCACGTCCAGCGTGGAAGCGCCGATGGAACCGGTCGAACCGAGTATGGTGATGCGCTGCATGCGTCCGCCCTACGCCCAGCTGCCCAACAGCAACGCCAGCGGCAGCACCGGGATCAGCGAATCGATCCGGTCCAGCACGCCGCCATGCCCCGGCAGCAGCGCGCTACTGTCCTTCATGCCGGCGCGCCGCTTCAGCTGCGATTCGAACAAATCGCCAACGATGCTGGCAGCGACCAGCACGGTCAGCGCGGCGGCAAGACCGCCCCACCCCCAGCCGCGCTGCAGGCGCGCCGGAAACAGATCGGTATCCGGCCACACGGCAATCGCCAGTGCCGCCACCAGCAATACCGCCAGCCAGCCGCCGAATGCGCCCTCCCAGGATTTGCCGGGGGAAATCGACGGCGCCAGCTTGCGCCGGCCAAAGGCCTTGCCGGCGAAATAGGCGCCGATGTCGGCGATCCAGACGATCGCCATCGCGGAAAACAGGTACAGCGGCGAGCGCAGGAACAGCGTGACGATGGCGGCGAAGCAGCCGAGGATGGCAACGCCGTAGATGCCGCCCAGCAAACGGTTGCCAAGGCCGCCCGCGGGTGGCAGGCCGAACTTCAGTGCCGGCGCCAGCCGCACTAGCCAGATCGCCACGCACAGACTGAACAGCAGCATGGTGTTGGCCGCTGCGCCCTGCCAGGCCAGCGCCAGGAATACCGCGCTCCATAACCCGGCCGCCAGCGGTGGCCGGGCAAAACCGAACAGCCGGGCGCTTTCCCAGGCGGCGGCGGCGAGGAACAGCGTGGCAACCGCCAGCATCGCCGGAAAGGAGTCGAAATACAGGGTCGGGACCAGTATCGCGAGCAGGACCAGCGCCGTCAGTACGCGGGTCTTCAGCATCAGACGGCCTTTTCCTGTTCCACCAGCTGCTGGCTGGTGCGGCCGAAACGGCGTTCGCGCCGCTGGTAGGATTCAATCGCCAGATCCAGTGCGGCGGCGTCGAAATCGGGCCAATAGGTATCGGTGAAGTACAGCTCGGTATAAGCCAGCTGCCACAGCAGGAAATTGGAAATCCGCTGTTCGCCGCCGGTACGGATGAACAGATCCGGTTCCGGCGCGTAAGCCATCGCCAGCCGTTCGGCCAGCTGTTCCTCCCGGAACACGGTACCGTGCGGCGATTCGTCGATCATGCGCTGCATCGCCTGCATGATGTCCCAGCGGCCGCCGTAGTTGGCGCAGATGGTGACGGTCAGACGGGTATTGTTGGCGGTACGCCGCTCGGCGTTGACGATCAGCTGGCGCAGGCGGGCATCGAAGCGGTTCAGGTCGCCGACCACCTTCAGGCGGATACTGTTGGCATGCATCTTGGCGACCTCGCGTTCCAGCGCGGTCACGAACAGATGCATCAGCAGCGACACTTCTTCCTGCGGGCGGCGCCAGTTCTCGGAACTGAAGGCGAACAGCGTCAGGTACTCGACACCGCGCTGGATGCACGCTTCGACCACTCCACGCACTGCCTCCACGCCCTTGGCGTGGCCGGCCACGCGCGGCAACAGCCGCTTGGTGGCCCAGCGGCCATTGCCGTCCATGATGATGGCGACATGGCGCGGTACCGCCGCGCGGTCAGGAATCGCCTGGGTCGAACTGATGTAAGCCATGAGGAAAGCCGGGTGAATCGCGAAGCGGCCATGCGGCCGCCAGCGCTTACACCGTCAGCACGTCCTTTTCCTTTTCCGCGACCAGCTTGTCGATTTCGACGACGAAGCGGTCGGTCAACTTCTGCACGTCATCCTGCGCGCGCCGCTCGTCATCTTCGGAACAGGCCTTGTCCTTGACCAGTTTCTTCAGGCTTTCATTGGCATCGCGGCGGATGTTGCGCACCGCGACCTTGGCGTCCTCGGCCTCGCCCTTGACCAGCTTGACCATTTCCTTGCGCCGTTCTTCGGTCAGCGGCGGCGTCGGCACCCGGATCAGATCACCATGGGTGGCCGGATTCAGGCCCAAGTCGGATTCGCGGATCGCCTTTTCAACGGCCGCCACCATTTTCTTTTCCCACGGCTGCACGCCGATGGTACGGGCATCCACCAGCGTGATATTGGCAACCTGGCTGATCTGGGTCGGCGTGCCGTAGTAATCGACCATCACGTGATCGAGAATGCCGGGATGGGCGCGGCCGGTGCGGACCTTGGCCAGATCGCCCTTCAGCGTCTCGATCGATTTCTGCATTCTCTGCTCGGCATTCTTCTTGACTTCAGCGATGCTCATTCTGCTCTCCTCTGATGCAACGAGTAATACACGGATTTCATACGTGGACCAGGGTGCCCTCGTCCTCACCCAGGATCACGCGCGCCAGCGCGCCCGGCTTGACGATGGAAAACACCTTGATCGGCAGCTTCTGGTCGCGGCACAGCGCGAAGGCGGTGGCGTCCATCACCTGCAGATGCTTGGCGATCGCCTCGTCGAAGGTGATCGTCGAATGACGGGTCGCGGTCGGGTCCTTCTTCGGGTCGGCGGTATACACGCCATCGACCTTGGTCGCCTTCAGCACGATCTCGGCGCCAATCTCGGCGCCGCGCAATGCCGCCGCGGTATCGGTGGTGAAAAACGGATTGCCGGTGCCAGCAGCGAAAATCACGATCTTGCCTTCTTCCAGATATTGCAGCGCCTTCGGCCGGACGTACGGCTCGACCACTTGCTCGATGCCGATCGCCGACATCACGCGCGCGGTCAGGCCGACCTGGCGCATCGCATCGGCCAACGCCAGCGAGTTCATCACCGTCGCCAGCATGCCCATGTAGTCGGCGGTGGCCCGATCCATGTTCTGCGCGCCCGGCGCGACACCACGGAAGATGTTGCCGCCGCCGATCACCAGCGCCAGCTCGACTCCCATTTCCGCCACCTGCGCCACGTCCGCCACCATGCGCTCGATGGTCGCCCGGTTGATGCCGTAGGCATCGTCACCCATCAGGGCTTCGCCGGAGAGTTTGAGCAGCACGCGCTTATAGGCAGGTTTGGACATGGGCGGGATTCCTTGTGGCGATCCGATTCGGGAAAAGGACGAGATAGAGTGTATGTGATTTGACCGCGCTGCTGCCATTCCACGTCAAACCGGAGGATGAATCCGCCGCCGACAGGCCGGCGGATTCAAAAAACGGGCCTTGCGGCCCGCTTCGGTGGCTCAGCCCTTGGCCGCGGCTACCTGGGCGGCGACTTCGGCAGCGAAGTCGTCCTGTTTCTTCTCGATGCCCTCGCCGACCACGTACATCGTGAAGCCCTTGACCGTGGTACCGGCCGCCTTCAGCATCTGCTCCACGGTCTGCTTGTCGTTCTTGACGAACGGCTGGTTCAGCAGGGAGACCTCCTTCAGGTACTTCTGCACGCTGCCTTCGACCATCCTGGCGACGATCTCGGCCGGCTTGCCGGATTCGGCCGCCTTCTGTTCGGCGATCGAACGTTCCTTCTCGATCAGGTCGGCCGGCACGTCGGCCGACGACAGCGATACCGGCTTCATCGCCGCCACGTGCATCGCCACGTCCTTGCCAACCTGGTCGTCGGCGCCGTCGAATTCGACGATCACGCCGATCCGGGTGCCGTGCAGGTAGGAAGTCAGCTTGGCATCGGTAGCGAAGCGGCGGAAGCGGCGAATCGACATGTTTTCACCGATGCGGCCGACCAGTTCCGAACGCTTTTCCTCGACCGTCTTGCCATCCAGCGGCAGTGCCGCCAGCGCCGCCAGATCGGCCGGATCGTTTTCCGCCACCAGCCTGGCGCAGTCGCTGGCCAGCTTGATGAATTCGTCGTTCTTGGTGACGAAGTCGGTTTCGCAGTTGACTTCGACCAGCGCGCCGGACTTGCCGGCCAGATAGGCTGCCACCACGCCTTCGGCGGTGATGCGCGACGCCGCCTTGGACGCCTTGCTGCCCAGCTTGACCCGCAGGATTTCCTCGGCCTTGACCAGATCGCCCTCGGCTTCGGTCAGGGCCTTCTTGCATTCCATCATCGGCGCGTCGGTTTTCGCGCGCAGTTCGCCGACCATTGCTGCTGTAATTGCCGCCATGTTTTTCTCCTAGCTCAATCGACGCCCTGTCGGACGTCAAGAATCAAAATACGTTCAGAATTGCCTAAAAAAAAGGGGCGAACCGCCGTTGCCCCTTGTGATGGCGCCGGGCGCATGCGCCCGGCGCGGGAGGCCGGCTTACGCCTGCTCGTCGACCTCGACGAATTCGTCGCCATCCTTGGCGGCGTCGATGACCTCGTGCATCGCCTGCGAACGGCCTTCCAGCACCGCGTCGGCAACACCGCGCGCGTACAGCGTGATCGCCTTGGACGAGTCGTCATTGCCCGGAATCACGTAGGCGACGCCTTCCGGCGAATGGTTGGTATCGACCACGCCGATGACCGGGATGCCGAGCTTGGCGGCTTCGGTGATCGCGCCCTTGTGGTAGCCGACGTCAACCACGAAGATGGCGTCCGGAATGCCACCCATGTCCTTGATGCCGCCGATCGACTTCTGCAGCTTGGCCAGTTCACGCTCGAACAGCAGCGCGTCCTTCTTCGACAGCTTGTCGACCGAACCGTCGGCCAGCGAGGCCTCCATGTCCTTCAGGCGCTTGATCGAGGTCTTGATGGTCTTGAAATTGGTCAGCATGCCGCCCAGCCAGCGCTGGTCGACGTAAGGCATGCCGGCGCGCTGCGCTTCGGCCGCCATGATGTCGCGCGCCTGGCGCTTGGTGCCGACCATCAGGATGGTGCCGCGGTTGGACGACAGCTGGCGCACATACTTCATCGCCTCCTGGTACATGACCATGGTCTTTTCCAGGTTGACGATATGGATCTTGTTGCGATGACCAAAGATGAACGGCGCCATCTTGGGGTTCCAGAAGCGGGTCTGGTGGCCGAAATGGACACCGGCTTCCAGCATTTCACGCATGGTAACGGACATGAGTTTCTCCAGGGTTGGGTCTGGAATCCGGCAGTCACCCGCATGGGGCACCCTTCGGGACCGGATTCGCGATTTACAAACAATTTAAAAATTTGCCAGACAATCCATCAGGCAAGCCCAAGATTGTACTGCAAAACGGCATTTTCATTCAAGCCTGCCATCACCCCGACGCCGGCAAGCCGGGCGGCGCTGGACTATAATTCCGGCTTCATCCGTTTTTCTTGCTCCGGCCGCTCACGGCCGCGTCGCCCATGACTTCCATTACCATCAAGACCGCCGAGGACATCGCCGGCATGCGCGTGGCCGGCCGGCTCGGCGCTGAAGTACTCGACTACATCGCGCCGTTCGTCAAGGCCGGGGTCACCACCAACGAACTGGATCGCCTGTGCCATGAATACATGGTCCAGGTGCAGGACACCATTCCGGCACCGTTGAATTACTGTCCGCCCGGCTACCGCCCGTACCCGAAGGCGGTCTGCATCTCGGTCAACGACGTGGTCTGCCACGGCATTCCGGGCGACAAGGTGCTGAAGAACGGCGATGCACTGAACATCGACGTCACCGTCATCAAGAACGGCTACCACGGCGACACCAGCCGCATGTTCTACGTCGGTGAACCGTCGATCCTGGCCAGGCGCCTCGGCGACATCACCTACGAATGCATGTGGCTCGGCATTTCCAGGATCCGTCCCGGCGCCCACCTCGGCGACATCGGCCATGTGATCCAGCAGCACGCGGAAAAGGCCGGCTACAGCGTGGTGCGCGAATTCTGCGGCCACGGCATCGGCAAGATTTTCCATGAAGAACCGCAAGTATTGCACTACGGCCGCCCCGGCACCCTGGAAGAGCTGAAGGCCGGCATGATCTTCACGGTCGAGCCGATGATCAACGCCGGCCGCCGCGAAATCCGCGAGATGGGCGACGGCTGGACCATCAAGACCAAGGACCGCAGCCTGTCGGCCCAGTGGGAGCACACGGTGCTGGTGACCGAAACCGGCTACGAAGTGCTGACCGTGTCGGCCGGCATGCCGGCGCCGCCGGCCTTCATCCTCGCCCAGGACGCGACGCCGGCTCCCGCCTGAGCATGACGGCGGTCGCGCGCACCCTGAAGGAAAGACTCAGGAACGGCCGGCAGGCGGCGATCGACGCCTTCGAGGCCGACGGCAAGCCGGAACGGCTGCTGGCGGCGCTGCGGCGCAATGTCGATGCCGTGCTCGGCGAACTCTGGCACGACATGGCGCCGCCCGGCCTGGCACTGGTGGCGGTCGGCGGCTACGGCCGCGGCGAACTGTTTCCGCATTCCGACGTCGACGTGCTGATCCTGCTGGATGCCGCCGCCGACGACGCGCTGCGGGAAACCCTGGAGCGGCTGATCCAGCGCTTCTGGGACCTCGGCCTCGACATCGGCCACAGCATCCGCACCATCGACGAATGCCTGAGCGAAGCGGCGGCCGACATCACGGTGCAGACCAGCCTGCTGGAAGCGCGGCTGGTGGCCGGCAACCGGGTGCTGTTCCGTTTTCTGCAGGATCGCATGGTCGCCGCCGTCGATCCGCGCGCCTTCTTCCGCGCCAAGACGCTGGAAATGCGCCAGCGCCACCTGAAATACCAAGACACGCCGTACAGCCTGGAGCCGAACTGCAAGGAAAGCCCGGGCGGACTGCGCGACCTGCAGGTAATCCTGTGGGTGGCGAAGGCGGCCGGCCTCGGCGACTCCTGGCGCAAGCTGGCGCAGCGCGGCCTGATCACCACCACCGAAGCGCGCCAGCTGACACAGAAGGAACGCGCCTTCAAGGACATCCGCATCCGCCTGCACATCGTCGCCGGCCGGCGCGAGGACCGGCTGGTATTCGACCTGCAGACGCCGATCGCCGAATCCTTCGGCTTCCGCACCACCGAAGCGCGCCGCGCCAGCGAAACGCTGATGCAGCGCTACTACTGGGCCGCCAAGATGGTGACCCAGCTGAACACCATCCTGCTGCAGAACATCGAGGCCCAGCTGTTCCCGCAACCACTGGCGCCGCAGGCACTCAACCCGCACTTCAACCGCGTCAACAACCTGCTCGACATCGCCGCCGACGACACCTTCGAGGCGGCGCCGTCGACGATGCTGGAAGCCTTCCTGCTGCTGGAGCGGCACCCGGAACTGAAGGGAATGACCGCGCGCACGCTGCGCGCGCTGTGGCATGCGCGGCTGAAGATCGACGCCGCCTTCCGCCGCGATCCCGCCAACCGTGCGCTGTTCATGCAAATCCTGCAGGCGCCGCAGGGCGTTACCCATGCGCTGCGACGGATGAACCAGACCAGCGTGCTGGGACGCTACCTGCCGCCGTTCCGGCGCATCGTCGGCCAGATGCAGCACGACCTGTTCCACGTCTACACGGTCGATCAGCACATCCTGATGGTGGTGCGCAACCTGCGCCGCTTCACGCTGTCCGAGCACGCGCACGAATACCCGTTCTGCAGCGAACTGATCGCCGACTTCGCGCGGCCGTGGGTGCTGTACGTCGCCGCGCTGTTCCACGACATCGCCAAGGGCCGTGGCGGCGATCATTCGCTGCTCGGCACCCGCGACGCGCGCCGCTTCTGCCGCGAGCACGGGCTGGCGCAGGAAGACGGCGAACTGATCGAATTCCTGGTCGAACAGCATCTGACCATGTCGCTGGTGGCGCAAAAGCAGGATATGTCCGATCCGCAGGTGATCCGCGATTTCGCCGACAAGGTCGGCAGCCGGCGCCGCCTGACCGCGCTGTACCTGCTGACGGTGGCCGACATCCGCGGCACCAGTCCGAAAGTGTGGAATGCCTGGAAGGGCAAGCTGCTGGAAGACCTGTACCGGATCACGCTGCGCGTGCTGGGCGGGGAGGCGCCGTCGGCCGACCGCGAGCTGGAAAACCGCCAGCAGGAAGCGCTGAAAACGCTGCGACTGTACGGCCTGCCGGAAAATGCCCACGAAGCGCTGTGGCGCCAGCTCGACGTCGGCTATTTCCTGCGCCACGAAGCCTCCGACATCGCCTGGCAGACGCGCATGCTGTACGCCCGCGTCGACAGCCCGGCGCCGGTGGTCAAATGCCGGCTGGCGACGATCGGCGAAGGCGTGCAGGTGACCGTCTACTGCCGCGACCGCGCCGACCTGTTCGCGCGCATCTGCGGCTATTTCGACCACAGGAATTTCAGCATCCTCGACGCCCGCATCCACACCACCCGCCACGGCTACGCGCTCGACACCTTCCTGGTGACGGCGCCGATGCATGCCGGCGACTATCGCGGCGTGCTGTCGCTGATCGAAAGCGAACTGGCGCTGCAGGTGGATTCCGATGCGCCGCTGGCACCGCCTGCGCGCACCCGGCTGTCGCGGCAGTCGCGCAGCTTTCCGATCGAGCCGACCGTCGATCTGCGCCCGGACGAGCGCAGCCAGTACTATCTGCTGTCGATCTGCGCCAATGACCGCAACGGCCTGCTGTACTCGGTCGCCGGCGTGCTGGCGCGCTACCGCGTCAACCTGCACAGCGCCAGGATCATGACGCTCGGCGAGCGTGCCGAGGACGTGTTCCTGATCGACGGCGACGCCCTGCACGACGCCCGCAGCCAGATCCGGCTCGAAACCGAACTGCTGGAAGCGTTGCAGGTATAAGCGCCCTTTCCATATTTTTTCCGCTCTTTTCTTCCGCCCCGCATCGTCATGACCGAACCGCTCCGCCTCTCCAAACGCATGTCCGAACTCGGCCTCTGTTCGCGCCGCGAAGCCGACGAATGGATCGCGCGCGGCTGGGTGCGGGTCGATGGCAAGGTGGTGTCGGAACTCGGCAGCAAGGTGCTGCCGCAGCAGAAAATCAGCATCGAACGGCAGGCCAGCGCCGAACAGGCGCGGCGCGTGACGATCCTGCTGCACAAGCCGGTCGGCTACGTCAGCGGTCAGGCCGAGGACGGCTACCGGCCGGCGTCGGTGCTGGTCAACGCCAGCAGCCGCTGGAGCGGCGATACCGCCGCCCTGAAGTTTCAGCCGGCGCAGTTGCGCAGCCTGGTGCCGGCCGGCCGGCTCGACATCGACTCGACCGGCCTGCTGGTGCTGACGCAGGATGGCCGCATCGCCAAACAGCTGATCGGCGAGGATTCGTCGATCGACAAGGAATACCTGGTGCGGGTGCAATACCAGCGCCCAGGCCGCCTGCCGGAAGCCGACCTGAAGCGCCTGAACCACGGCCTGTCGCTGGACGGCAAACCACTGAAGCCAGCCAGGGTGCGCTGGCAGAACGACGATCAGCTGTCGTTCGTGCTGCGCGAAGGCAAGAAGCGGCAGATCCGCCGCATGTGCGAAGCGGTCGGGCTGAAGGTGCTCGGCCTGAAGCGCGTGCGCATCGGCCGCGTGCGGCTGGGCGAACTGCCGCCCGGACAATGGCGCTACCTGAGCGCCGACGAGCAGTTCTAGCCGGTGCCGCGAACATGCCGGTGCGCCGCTATTTCATCGGCTTTTCGCCACAGCGCCATACCGGCGGGCTGGCCCGCCTCGATGGCGCCGACATCCGCGCCGCCGCCGCCAGCTATCCGAGCCGTGCGCTGATCGATCTGGCGCTGGCACCGCTGCAGCGGCAGTTCCGGCAGCATCCACAGGTAGCCGAATTCCACGCCGCCAGCGCGCTCGGCAAATACGGCGCCAGCCAGGAAATCGCGCTGTCGGTCGATCTGGCCGCCGGCCCCGGCTTCGATCCGGCGGCGCTGGCGCATTGCGTGTTCACGCTGGCCGCCGAGCACCGGCAGATCGACGCCTTCGTCGCGCGCCTGCTGGAAGGCGAGGAATGGACCGACAACGCCCGGCCGACGCTGGTGCTGCTGCTGAAAACGCCGCAACGGCTGGCGCAGCTGGGGCCGCTGCTGCAGCACATTACCGGCTTCGACTATGCCGGCGTGCCGATCGACGGCTTCACCACCATCCCGGCCGCCGGGCACGGCATCGGCTGGGCCGCCGGGCTACGCTACGTGTTCCTGCCGGAAATCAGCCTGCGCTGGAACCGGCCGATGCGGCGGCTGGCGCTGGCCGAGCCGGAGCGGATCGAGGAATTGCTGATCGATCAGGCGATGAAAATCGGCAAGCTGTGCCAGCATCTGCACACGCTGCCGGAAGTGGCGCTGGCGACGCTGCGCTGGTGCGACGTGGTGGTCGGCGGCCAGGAGGATTACGCGGCGCTGCGGCAGGTGACGCCGGCGCCGCCGGCACAGGAATTCGCGTTGCTGTCGGCGCGCTACGGCCTGTCGACGCAACAGGCGCTGCAGCGCCGCGCGCGCCTGCTGGAAGCCGCCGACACCGACGCCAGCGCATCCGGATAGCCGAAGAATCCATATACTCCCAGACATACACCGCTGTACCGGGCACCAACTCTACGAAGTTGAGGCATACTCCCCATCAATCGTCAGACAGCGTCTCTCCGGGAAACAGCGCCTCGATGAAGCCGAAGCGCGTCATGTCGGTGATCCGGCGCGGATACAGGATGCCGTCCAGATGATCGACCTCGTGCTGCACCACGCGCGCGTGGAAGCCGTCGGCCTCGCGGTCGATCGGCTGGCCGTACTGGTCGAAGCCCTGATAGCGCAGCCGCGCGAAGCGCGGCACCATGCCGCGCATGCCGGGCACCGACAGGCAGCCTTCCCAGCCCTCCTCCATCTCCTCGGACAGCGGCGTCAGGAGCGGATTGACCAGCACCGTTTCCGGCACCGGCGGCGCCTCCGGATAGCGCGGATTGTGGCCGAAGCCGAAAATCACCAGCCGCAGATCGACACCGATCTGCGGCGCCGCCAGCCCGGCGCCATTGACCGCGCGCATGGTCTCGAACATGTCGGCCACCAACTGTTCCAGCTCCGGCGTGCCGAAGTCGGTCACCGGCGCGGCCTGCCGCAGCAGGCGCGGATCGCCCATCTTCAGGATCTCGCGCACGCTCATGGCGCTTCCTTCAGGATGTCGCGCACGTATTCTCTGAACTGCTTGCCGGTTTCCGGATGCTTCATGCCGATCGCCAGCGAGGCCTTCAAATAACCGAGTTTGGAGCCGCAGTCGTAGCGCTGGCCGGCGTAGCGGTAGGCCAGCACGGTCTGCGACTGCATCAGCGCGGCGATGCCGTCGGTCAGCTGGATTTCGCCGCCGGCGCCCTGCCCGAGGTTTTCCAGGTAATCGAAGATGCGGTTGTTCAGCACATAGCGGCCGACCACCGCCAGCGTCGATGGCGCGGCGTCCGGCGCCGGTTTTTCGACCATGCCGTCGACCCGTTCCAGATTCGGCAGGTACGGCGACACGCTGACGATGCCGTACTGGCTGGTCTGCGCACGCGGCACGTCCTGCACCGCCAGGATGCTGGAACCTTCGCGCGCGTACAGATCGGTCATCTGCTTCAGCACCGGGTCCTGACCCGGTTCGACATCCATGAAATCGTCCGCCAGCAGCACCGCGAACGGATCGTCGCCGACCACCGGGCGCGCGCACAGCACCGCATGGCCGAGCCCGAGCGGCGCCGACTGGCGGATGTAGATGCAGTTGATGTGCTTCGGAATCACGTTCTGCACGTATTCCAGCAGCTTGGTCTTGCCGGCCGCTTCCAGTTCCGATTCCAGTTCGTAGGCGGTATCGAAATGGTCTTCGATCGCGCGCTTGTTGCGACCGGTGATGAAGATCATTTCGGTGACGCCGGCGGCGACCGCCTCCTCGACCGCGTACTGGATCAGCGGCTTGTCGACGATCGGCAGCATTTCCTTCGGCTGCGCCTTGGTGGCGGGCAGAAACCGGCTGCCGAGTCCGGCCACCGGGAAGACGGCTTTGGTGATTTTTTTCATGGTCCCTTTTCTATCAGATTGAGAAACGCCTGTTCGTCCAGGATCGTGAGGCCAAGCGACTGCGCCTTGGCCAGCTTGCTGCCGGCTTCGGCGCCGGCGACCACGTAAGCGGTTTTCTTCGATACCGAACCGGCCACCTTGCCGCCGGCCGCCTCGATCAGCGCGCCGGCCTGGTCGCGCGTCAGATTCGGCAGCGCGCCGGTCAGCACGAAGGTGCAGCCGGCGAACGGCTTCGGCGTGCCGCCGCTGCCCTCGCCTTCGGCCCAATGGATACCGGCGGCGCGCAGCTGCCCGATCACCTCGCGGTTGTGCGGCTGGTCGAAGAAGGTACGGATGCTGCTGGCCACCACCGGGCCGATGTCGGCCACTTCCAGCAATTGCCCTTCGGTCGCCTGCATCACCGCGTTCAGACTGCCGAAATGTTTCGCCAGTTCCTTCGCGGTGGCTTCGCCAACGTGGCGGATACCGAGCGCATAGATGAAACGCGCCAGCGTGGTGGCCTTGGATTTTTCCAGCGCCTCGACCAGATTCTGCGCCGACTTGTCGGCCATCCGCTCCAGCGCCGCCAGCGCGGCGGCATCGAGCCGGTACAGATCCGGCAGCGTGCGCACCATGCCGCCATCGACCAATTGCTCGACCAACCGGTCGCCCAGTCCCTCGATGTCGAGCGCGCGCCGCTGCGCGAAATGCAGCAGCGCCTGCCGGCGCTGGGCGGCGCAGAACAGGCCGCCGCTGCAGCGCCAGTCGGCCTCGCCTTCCTCGCGCGCGATCGCGCTGCCGCACACCGGGCACTGGCCGTGCAGCCGCTCCCGCATGTCGAACGGCGGACCGGCATCCAGCGGGCGCCGCTCCAGCACCACCGCCGCCACCTCCGGGATCACGTCGCCGGCGCGGCGCACGATCACCGTGTCGCCGACGCGCACGTCCTTGCGCCGGGTTTCGTCCTCGTTGTGCAGCGTGGCGTTGCTGACCGTGGTACCGCCGACGAACACCGGCTCCAGCTTGGCCACCGGCGTCAGCTTGCCGGTGCGGCCGACCTGGATGTCGATGCCGCGCACCACCGTCATCTGCTCCTGCGCCGGATACTTGTGCGCGACCGCCCAGCGCGGCTCGCGCGACACGAAGCCGAGGCGGCGCTGCAACGCCAGATCATCGACCTTGTAGACCACGCCGTCGATGTCGAACGGCAGCGCGTCGCGCCGCCCGGCGATGTGCCGATGGAATTCCACCAGTCCCGGCGCGCCTTCCGCCACCGTACGTTGGTCGCTGACCGGCACCCCCAGCGCCGCCAGCGCATCCAGCGTCGCGCTGTGGCTGGCCGGCAGTTCCCAGCCATCGACCTCGCCGACGCCGTAGGCGAAGAAGCTCAGGGGCCGCTCGCGGGTAATCGCCGAATCGAGCTGGCGCACCGCGCCGGCGGCGGCGTTGCGCGGATTGACGAAGGTTTTTTCGCCGTGGTCGCGCTGGCGCTGGTTCATCGCCTCGAAATCGTCGCGCCGCATGAAAACCTCGCCGCGCACTTCCAGCACCGCCGCGTCGCAGCCCTGCAGACGCAGCGGAATGCTCCGGATGGTGCGGATGTTCTGCGTGACGTCCTCGCCGGTCTCGCCGTCGCCGCGCGTAGCGGCCTGCACCAGCACGCCATGCTCATAGCGCAGATTGATCGCCAGGCCATCGAATTTCAGCTCGGCTTCGTAGGCCAGCGGCGGCGCGTCCGCATCCAGTTCCAGTTCGCGCCGCACGCGCGCGTCGAACGCCAGCGCGCCGTTCTCGCTGGTATCGGTCTCGGTACGGATCGACAGCATCGGCAGCGCATGGCGCACCGGCGCGAACTGCGCCAGCGCCAGCCCGCCGACGCGCCGGGTCGGCGAATCGGCGCTCGCCAGTTCCGGATGTTCGCCCTCGATCGCCTGCAGTTCACGAAACAGCCGGTCGTATTCGGCGTCCGGAACGATCGGCGCGTCGAGCACGTAATACGCGTGATTGTGCCGATCCAGTTCGGCGCGCAGCCAGGCGGCGCGCAGCGCCGGAGCGGCGGCCGCCGGCGGTTCTGGATTCGGAGGGACGGGAGCGGCGGATCGGGGGGGCTGCGGGTCCGGCGGCATCATCAACTGAACAGCCGCAGCGCGCGGATGGAGCCGGCCGGCACGCCGGCGTTTTCCATGTTGCGGTAGAAATCCTCGACCTGACCGGCGATTTCGGCCAGCGTTGCCTCCGGCAGCGGCTGACCGCCGTCATCGACGACACTGCCGTCCAGCCTGGCGGCGATCGAACGGGCGCAAGCCGCCATCGCGCCATAGCCGTCGCGCGCCGCCGCCACGCAGGGCACGTCCAGCAGCAGGGTCAGCTGCGGCGTGCTCTGCGCCGCCAGCGTGACATTGGTGGACAGCGAGAACAGCACGCCGCCGTCTCCGTCCGGCATCACCAGCCGGCCTTCCGGACGCAGATCGAAGCCCTGCCGCTCCAGCGCCGGCAGCAGCGTATCGAGCGCCCACGGCGCGCCATTGGCGCGCACGTTGATGCCGAGCTGGGCGCTGTATTCCTCGACGAAACGGTGCAGCGCGCGCGCCGCCGTCATCACCTTGCTCATGTCCGGCACGTCCAGTTCGGCACCAAGGCCGTCGGCCAGCTGACGCAGGCGCGTCACCAGTTCCGAATATTCGAGCTCGTTCAGCGCGCCGCCGCGATTGGCCAACTGCACGCCGGCCTGCAATTCGGTGTAGGCGCCGCCGTGCGTGACCGGTTCCCAGCCGCGCTCCGCTTCCAGCCCGACGAAGTGCACCGGCTTGTTGCCGGCATGGCTCAGGCCCTGCAGCGCCGGCAGGATTTTTTCGCCACGCAGCGGGTTTTCCAGCATGAACGGAATCATGCAGTCGAGGATTTCATCGACCGGCAATTCGCGTACGGGCGCTGGCGCCGGCGTCGGCACCGCAACCGTTTCCCCGGCCTCGGCCGGGTCCGCGACAACGGCCATCTGGCCCGGCGTATCCAGCCGCGGCTCCAGCCGGTCGGCCGTTCGTACCTCGTCGGCATCGTCGTCCGGCTGCATCAGCACGTCGTCGTGCGCGGACGAGAAGGCGCGTTCGACGCTTTTCTTCGCCTTGTACTCTTGCCACTTGTTGTAGGAAATGACGCCGACCACGATGGCGCCGCCGATCAGGAGCAGGCTGGCCTGGAGATCGGTCATGCTGCGGGCACCTGCGCGGCGGGGCCGGATCGCGACGGTGCGCAACCGCAGCCGCGCATGATCGTCATCTGCGGGGAATCGGGAATGGTCATGTAGGGAAATCCGGGGAGTTGATGGTTCCGCCTGCCGCATCGCATGAGCCTGCGCCGCGGCCACGGCCGTCTATGCGGGCAGCGGGCTAGTTAGAGTAGTGGCCGCCAATAAAGTTGTCAAGCCGACTGCCGGTCCGCCGCCCGGCGATGCCGCATGGAACTTGCTGCCTTTGCGGCAACTCTATCCGGTATGCGGATTTCGGCCAGGCAATTCCTGAAGTTGACGCCGCTCAAGATGCCGGGGCCGCCCGATGTTCATAGTAGCCGGACGCGGCGCCATCCCCATCCTTCGCCTCCGCGAATGTGCCGCGACCGGACCGACAACGAATGGAGGAAATATGCGAAACCCTGGAGAACTGACGCTGCCGGAATTGGCCGGGCTGGCATTCCAGCCGGCGCTGCGCTCGCTGCGCCGCTGGTGGTGGCGCCGTGCCGAGGACCACTATCTGATCTGCGCCGACGTCGAAAACGCCCGCGCCCACGAAGCCCAGCTGAACGCCGCCTATTACCAGAAGCGCGCCGCGATGGCGCGTTCCGAATACAACTGACGCGGCGGCTCCGCAACCCGGAGCCGCTACGCCGCCTGCTCGTCGGCGCTCAGGCTGGCGGCGGTTTCCATGTCCACCGCGACGATGCGCGAGACGCCCTGTTCCTGCATCGTCACGCCGATCAGCTGCTGCGCCATTTCCATCGCGATCTTGTTGTGCGAGATGAACAGGAACTGCGTATGCGAGGACATGCGCTTGACCATGTTGCAGAAGCGCTCGGTATTGGCATCGTCCAGCGGCGCGTCGACTTCGTCCAGCAGGCAGAACGGCGCCGGATTCAGCTGGAACATCGAAAACACCAGCGCGGTCGCGGTCAGCGCCTTTTCACCGCCCGACAGCAGATGGATGGTGGCGTTCTTCTTGCCCGGCGGCTGCGCCATCACCTGCACGCCGGAATCAAGGATTTCGTCGCCGGTCATGATCAGCCGCGCCTGACCGCCGCCGAACAGCACCGGGAACAGCTCGCCGAAATGGCGGTTGACCTTGTCGAAGGTGTCCTGCAGCAGATCGCGGGTTTCGCGGTCGATCTTGTGGATCGCATCCTCCAGCGTAGTGATCGCCTCGGTCAGGTCGGCGTTCTGCGCGTCGAGGAAATTCTTGCGCTCGGCCGCCTGCGCCAGTTCGTCCAGCGCCGCCAGATTGACCGCGCCGAGCGCGGCGATCGCATTGGTCAGCCGCGTCACCTCCCCCTGCAGCCAGGACGGCCGCATGTCGGCATCCAGCCGCGCCGCCAGCGCCTCCTCGTCGGCGCCGGCTTCCGCCAGTTGCTGCGCGTACTGCTCGAAATTCAGGCGCGCCGCCTGCTCCTTCAGCTGCAGTTCCATGATGCGCTCGCGCTGCGGCTGCAGGCCGCGCTCGGCCTGCATGCGGCCTTCCTCGTGCTGGCGCAGCTTCTGCGTCAGCTGATCCAGTTCATGGCGCGCATCGGCCAGCGCGCGTTCCTGCTCGGTGCGCTTGTCCAACAGTGACTGCAAGCCGGCCTGCGCGGCCTGATCGTCCAGGCTTTCCAGTTCCAGATGGCCCTGCTGCATGTTGGCGAACAGCTGCGCGGCCTGCTCCAGCGCGGTGGCGATGCTGCGCTTCAGTTCGTCGATCTTGCCGCGCTGCGATTTTTCCGCGAAGCCGGCTTCCTGCGCCGCCCGCTCCAGCTCGCGCAAGCGGTTGCGGGCATCGTTCAACTGCTGTTCCTTGCCCAGATAGTCGGTCTGGCCATCCTCGTGGCGCTGCTGCAGTTCGGCCAGTTCCATGTCGAGCTGCTCGAAGCTGGCTTCCGACTCGGCCCGAGCCTGCTGCTGCTCGCTTTCCTGCTGGGCGATTTCGGCCAGGTCGCTTTCGATCTGGCTGCTGCGCTGGTTGTAGCGTTCCTGCACCTCGGCCAGCTTCATCGCCTCGATCTGCAGCGCATGGACGTTCTGCGTCAGGCCGGCGGCGCGCTGGCGCAATTCCTGCAGCCGCTGGGTGGCCTGCGTCAGCGCCGCCTCCGCCCGCACCGCGCGCGAACGGGCTTCGTCGGCCAGCATCTTTTGCGCGCGCAGCTGCTTGTCGAGGTTTTCGATTTCCTGCTGGCGCGCCAGCATCCCTTCCTGCTCGGAATCGGCGGCGTAAAAGCGCACGCTGGATTTGTCGATCACATGCCCCTGCCTGGTCACGAAGCAGGCGCCGGTCGGCAGCCGGGCGCGCCCGGCGAACGCGGTCTCGACGTCGTCGGCCGCATAGACGCCGTGCAGCCAGTCCTGCAACAGCGCGCGCAGGCCCGGATCATTCAGTTGCAGCAGCCCTAGGAACGGCCGCAGACCGGCGGCAGCGGCGGCATCGGCGGGTGCCGCCGCCTGCGGCGAGAACAGCGCCAGCTTGGCCGGCGGCGCATCCTTGAAGAAGGCCTTGGCCCAATCCAGATTCGACACTTCCAGCGCCGAGGTGCGCTCGCGCAGCACCGATTCCAGCGCGGTTTCCCAGCCGGCGTCGATGTGCAGCTTCTGCCACAAGCGCGGCAGTTCGGCCAGCTCGTGCTTCTTCAGCCACGGCGTCACCTTGCCCTGCGACTGCACGCTGTCCTGCAACTGCTTGAGCGCCGCCAGCCGCGCTTCCAGCTGGGCGTTGGCGGCGTTCTCGGTATTCATCCGCGCCTGCGCGGCGCGCCGTTCCTCCTCCAGCTGCGGCTGCTGTTCCTGCGCCTGCTCCAGCTGCGCCTGCGCCTCTTCCAGCGCCATCTTCTTTTCTTCCAGCTGCAGGTTCAGGTTGGACAGATGGGCGGCGTCCGGCAGGTTCAGGCCGTTCTTTTCCTGCAGCAGCCGTTCGCGCCGCGCCGCCAGGCCGGACAGGATGTTGCCGGCGTTGCGCTGATGCGCGGACTCCAGCTCGATCTTCTGCTGGATCTGCATGATCGCGGCGCGCGATTCGGTGCTTTTCAGCTGGCTTTCGCGCCAGGCCTGTTCCAGCGCCGGCAGCAGTTCCTGCTGCTGTTGCGCCGCCTGCTGGGTCTGTTCGACGCGGGCGGCGCATTCCTCCAGCTGCATTTCGGCTTCTTCCAGATCGCCCTGATGCTGGCTGCCCTGGCGCTGCCATTGCTCGCGCTGCGCCGACAGCGAATTCAGCTGCGCCTGCAGGCGGTTGCGCGATTCGATGACGAACTTGATCTGCGCTTCCAGGCTGCCGATCTCGGAATTGGTCTGGTACAGGTGGCTTTGCGCCTGATGCATGCGGTCGCCGGCGCTGTAGTGCGCCTGCCGCAGATGCTCCAGTTCGGTTTCGACGTGGCGCAGGCCGGCGGTCTGCTGCTCCAGTTCGGTCTGCGCCTTTTCGATGTCGCGGAAGAATTTTTCCTGTTCGCTCTTCGCTTCGTTACGGCGCAGCAGCCACAGCAGTTTCTGCTTTTCTTCCTGATCGGCCTGCAGTTCGCGGAATTTCTGCGCCACCGCCGCCTGCGCTTCCAGCTTTTCCAGATTGGCGTTCAGTTCGCGCAGGATGTCCTCGACGCGGGTCAGGTTTTCGCGGGTGTCGTGCAGCCGGTTTTCGGTTTCGCGCCGGCGCTCCTTGTATTTCGACACGCCGGCCGCTTCTTCCAGGAAAATCCGCAATTCTTCCGGGCGCGCCTCGATGATGCGGGAAATCATGCCCTGGCCGATGATCGCGTAGGCGCGCGGTCCCAGGCCGGTGCCGAGGAAGATGTCCTGGATGTCGCGCCGCCGCACCGCCTGATTGTTGATGTAATAGGTCGAGGTGCCGTCGCGCGTCAGCGTGCGCTTGACGGCGATCTCGGCATACTGGCTCCACTGGCCGGCAGCCTTGCCCTCGCTGTTGTCGAACACCAGTTCGACCGACGACCGGCCGGCCGGCTTGCGGTGCGTGGAGCCGTTGAAGATCACGTCCTGCATCGATTCGCCGCGCAGTTCCGAGGCTTTCGATTCGCCCAGTACCCAGCGCACGGCGTCGATGATGTTGGATTTGCCGCAGCCGTTCGGCCCGACCACGCCGACCAGCTGGCCCGGCACTTGAAAATGGGTGGGATCGACGAAGGATTTGAATCCCGACAGTTTGATGGAAGTTAAGCGCACGGAAATCGACTCTGAATGAGGCAGCGCGGCCAGCCGGCCGTCTGCGCCGGCACCGCAAAAGTACCGATCATAACATCGCCCCCGGCCCCGGCCAGCGCCATACTTGCCCGAAAAACAATGCCGGTCAGCGCAGGATGCGGCCGGTCAGCACCAGCGCCAATGCCGGCGCCGCCGCGAAGCTGCCGAACAGCCACCATGCGGCATTCTGCGCGCCGGCCACGCCGCCCGGATCGCTGATGCCGGCGCCGTTGGCGACCACCCCGGCCAGCGCCGCCGCCAGCGCGGTGGCATACAGCTGCACGGTGGTGATCGAGGATGCCGCCAGCGTTTCGTCGCCGGCGCTGGCGCCGTTGAACACGCGGATCGCCAGATGCGGCCAGCCCAGACCAATACCGAAGCCGGCCGCCGCCAGCAGCATGCAATACAGCGCGGTACCGGCGTCGCCGGCCATCGCCGCCGGATTTGGCGTCGCCAGCATCAGCGCCAGCAGGCTGGCCAGCACGATCGGCGCCGCCAGCCGCACCATGCGGTCGGCGGCGGCGCCGGTGCGGCCGGAACTGAGCAGCGAGGCGGCGGTCCAGCCGAACGACACAAAAGCGGTCATGTAGCCGGCCGCCAGCGGCGTATGGCCGTGGATGGTCTGCAGAAAATACGGAATGAACACTTCGCTGGAAACGCCGATGATCAGCAGCGCCATGCAGGCATAGATCGCGCCGAGCGGGCTGGACAGCGCATAGCCGCCACGCGGCATCAGCCGTACCGTAGCCTTGCGGTCCAGCGCCACCATCCACAGCAGCAGCTCCAGCCCGGCGCCGATGCCGGCGACGTTCCAGCCCGGCCGCGGCGCCAGGCTGGTCAGCGAAATCGCCAGCACCGAAGCCACCAGCAGGCCGATCCGGCCGAGCGGCAGCGCGCCGGCCGCGCCGCCGGCCGGCTTGCGCTCCAATTGGCCGATCACGATCAGCGCCAGCGCCGCCGCCACCGGCAGCACCGCCAGGAAGGCCCAGCGCCAATGGCCGGCCTGCGCGAAGATGCCGCCGACCGCCGGCCCCAGCAGCGTCGCCGCGCCCCATACGCCCGACACCAGCGCCATCACCCGGCCCCACAGCACCTCGTCGAAGATCAGCCGGATCAGCGCATATGCCAGCGCGAACAGCAGCCCGCCGCCCAGCCCCTGCACGGTGCGGCCGAACAGCAGCCACGGCATCGACGGCGCCGCCGCGCAGACAGTCGCGCCGACGCAGAACAGCACCAGCGCCAGCAGGTAGGCGGCGCGCGCGCCACAGCGCTGGATCAGCCGCGTCGCCAGCACCGAGCCGGCGATCGACGCCACCACGAACAGCGTGGTGTTCCAGGCATAGTATTCAAGCCCGCCGATCTCCCGCACCACGGTCGGCAGCACGGTGGCGACGATGTAGATGTTGACCGCGTGCAGCGCGATGCCGCCGGTCAGCGCCAGCGAGCGCAGCAGGTTGCGGGCGGACAGCAGGTCTGCCCAGGAGGCCGGAGTCGGCTCGATCGGGGGCTGGCTCATGAGGTTCCTTGAAAACGACCCCGGATGGTAGGCAGCTTTGCGCCCCGGCACAAGCGGCGGGCCCGGCCGGCGGCGTGCGCTATATTCCGGTTCGCGCCGGGCCACCGGCCGATTCTGGAAGGAGAGCCGCATGATGATCCGGTATTCCAAGCTGTCGATGGTTCTGGCCATCGCGCTGTTCGCCAGCCTGGTGGCGTTCGGCAACCTGAGCGACTACGGCACCAATTTCGCCTTCGTCCGCCATGTGTTCCTGATGGACACGATCTTTCCCGACAGCCGCATCGCCTACCGGGCAATCACCGCGACGCCGCTGCACCACGCCGGCTACTGCCTGATCATCGCGCTGGAAACGCTGACCGCGCTGCTGTGCTGGATCGGCGGCTGGCAATTGCTGAAGGCGCGCCATGCCGACGCCGCCCGCTTCCACGCCGCCAAGCGCGGCGCGGTGGCCGGCCTGACGCTCGGTTTCCTGACCTGGCAGGTCGGCTTCATGTCGATCGGCGGCGAATGGTTCGGCATATGGATGTCGCAGGAATGGAATGGCGTGCCGAGCGCCTTCCGCTTCCTCATGACGATCCTGGCGGTGCTGATCTATCTGACCATGAAAAACGATGAACTGGAGCCGGCACGTTCCGGAACGCGGGGATGAATTTCATATACTCCCCTTGCACCCCTTCTGTACTGGGCATGTATATTGATAAATTGTTATATACTCCCTGTATTTTTCAGACAGTGCCAAGTGCCGCCGGTTGCCCGTCCATGCGGGAACGGCAAGGCGCAACGGTCGGCGCTGTCCGGCAATGGCAACGCCGACGCTATAATGCCGGCTCCTTCCGCGTGACTTCGCTCACCCTCTCGAACGCCGTTGTCCATTGCCGTGAATCCACTTCTCTCCCAGCTGCAACCCTATCCGTTTGAAAAACTGCGCCTGCTGCTGGAAGGCGTGACGCCGAATCCGGCCTACCGGCCGATCAGCCTCGGCATCGGCGAACCGAAGCATCCGACGCCGGAACTGATCAAGCGCGCGCTGGCCGACAACCTCGACGGCCTGGCCGGCTATCCGGGCACCGCCGGTTCGGAGGCGCTGCGCGGCGCCATCGCCGGCTGGCTGCAGCGCCGCTACGACCTGCCGCCACTGGACGCGGCGACCCAGATCCTGCCGGTCAACGGCTCGCGCGAGGCGCTGTTCGCGCTGGCGCAGACGGTGCTCGACCCGGCCGAGCGCGACGCGCTGGTGCTGTGCCCGAATCCCTTCTATCAAATCTACGAAGGCGCGGCCTACCTCGGCGGCGCCCAGCCATATTTCGTCAATTCCGATCCGGAGCGCAATTTCGCGCCGGATTACGCCAGCGTGCCGGAGGAAATCTGGCGCCGCGTGCGGCTGCTGTACCTGTGTTCGCCCGGCAATCCGGCCGGCGCGGTGCTGTCGCTGGACGACTGGCGCCAGCTGTTCCAGCTGTCCGACCGCTACGGTTTCGTGATCGCCGCCGACGAGTGCTATTCGGAAATCTATTTTCAGGAAGAAGCGCCGCTCGGCGCGCTGCAGGCGGCGCACCGGCTCGGACGCGGCCATGAGCGGCTGATCGCCTTTTCCAGCCTGTCCAAGCGCTCCAACGTGCCGGGCATGCGCTCCGGCTTCGTCGCCGGCGACGCCGCCATCCTGAAGCAGTTCCTGCTGTACCGTACCTATCACGGCAGCGCGATGGCGCCGGTGATCCAGGCGGCCTCGGTGGCGGCCTGGAACGACGAGGAGCACGTGCGCGAAAACCGCGACAAGTACCGCGCCAAGTTCAATCAGGTGACGCCGCTGTTGCAGCAGGTGCTGGACGTGCAGTTGCCGGACGCCGGCTTCTACCTGTGGGCGCGGGTCGATCGCGACGCCGCCATCAGCGATACCGGGTTCGCCCGCCGCCTGTACGCCGAATATAATGTGACGGTGTTGCCGGGAAGCTATCTCGCGCGCGAGGCGCACGGCATCAACCCGGGCCGCAACCGCGTGCGCATGGCGCTGGTCGCCGAAGTCGACGAATGCCTGGAAGCGGCGCGGCGCATCGTCGAATTCTGCCGCACCCTGTAACCCTCCCCTTTCCAACCTTTTGAACGAAACCAGCCAGATGACCCAGCAATTGCAAACCCTCATTGACCAGGCGTGGGAAGACCGCGCGAATTTTTCGCCGAAATCGGCGCCGGCCGACGTGCGCGAGGCCGTCGCCAATGTGATCGCCCGCTTGAACGACGGCTCGCTGCGCGTGGCGCAGAAGGAAAATGGCGCCTGGATCGTCAACCAGTGGGTCAAGAAGGCGGTGCTGCTGTCGTTCCGTCTGGAAGACAATGTCGTCATGCCGTCTGGCGACCACGTGCAGTTCTACGACAAGGTGCCGACCAAGTTCGCCAACTACAGCGCCGAGGATTTCGCCCGCGGCGGTTTCCGCGTGGTGCCGCCGGCGGTGGCGCGGCACGGCAGCTTCATCGGCAAGAACGCGGTGCTGATGCCGTCCTTCGTCAACATCGGCGCCTACGTCGATGAAGGCACGATGGTCGATGCCTGGGCCACGGTCGGCTCCTGCGCGCAGATCGGCAAGAACGTCCATCTGTCGGGCGGCGTCGGCATCGGCGGCGTGCTGGAGCCGATGCAGGCCAATCCGACCATCATCGAGGACAACTGCTTCATCGGCGCCCGTTCGGAAATCGTCGAAGGCGTGATCGTCGAGGAAAACTCGGTGATCTCGATGGGCGTCTACATCGGCCAGTCGACCAAGATCTACGACCGCGCCACCGGCGAGGTCAGCTACGGCCGCGTGCCGGCCGGCTCGGTGGTGGTGTCCGGCAACCTGCCGTCGGCCGATGGCAAATACAGCCTGTACTGCGCGGTGATCGTCAAGCGCGTCGACGCCCAGACCCGCGCCAAGACCGGCATCAACGAACTGCTGCGCGACGCCTAAGCGCATCCGGCCGCCGTCCCGGCGCCGCCACAACCGACCAGGAGAGCCTCATGGCGATGGACCGTCTGTTTTTGCTGATGAAGGAAAAAGGCGCATCCGACATGTTCGTGGCGGTGAATTCGCCGATCCATCTGAAGATCAACGGCACGCTGATTCCGGTCAACCAGCAGAAGCTGGACCAGGCCAACATCATGGCGCTGCTGGCCGAGGTGGTATCGGCGGAGCAGCTGCAACAGCTGGAGCGCGACAACGAGCTAAACATCGGCATCCCGGTGGCCGGCGTCGGCAGCTTCCGCCTGTCGGCGTTCCGCCAGCGCGGCAGCGTGTCGGCGGTGCTGCGCTACATTCCGGTGACGATTCCACCGCTGGAAGACCTCAAGCTGCCGCCGGTATTGTCGGAACTGATCCGGCAGAAGCGCGGCCTGCTGCTGGTGGTCGGCGCCACCGGCTCCGGCAAATCGACCACCATCGCGGCGATGCTGAACCACCGCAACCAGCAGATGCCGGGCCACATCCTGACGCTGGAAGACCCGATCGAATTCCTGTTCCGCAACCAGCGTTCGATCGTCAACCAGCGCGAGATCGGCGTCGATTCCACCAACCTCGCCACCGCACTGAAGAACGCGCTGCGGCAGGCGCCGGACTGCATCCTGATCGGCGAAATCCGCGATCAGGAAACCATGTCGGCGGCGCTGGCCTACGCGCAGTCCGGCCACCTGGTGGTATCGACGCTGCACGCCAACAATACCTACCGGGCGCTGAACCGCATCATCAACTTCTATCCACTGGAAAACCGGCCGGCGCTGCTGCAGGACCTGGCTTCGACCCTCTGCGGCATCGTCTCGCAGCGGTTGGTGCCGGCGGCCGAGGGCGGGCGTGCGGCGGCGGTCGAGATCATGCTGAACACCCAGCACGTGGCCGAGCTGATCGAACAGGGCGACATCGGCGCGATCAAGGAAGCGATCGAAAAGAGCATGGCGCCCGGCTCGCAGACCTTCGAGCAGGCGCTGCTGCAGCTGATCCGCGACGGCCGCGTGACCAAAGAGGAAGCGCTGGCCCACGCCGACTCCGCCACCAACCTGTACTGGCTGCTGAACAACGAACCGTCCGGCAAGAAAAGCGCACCGCCGCCCGAGCCGGAGCCGGCCGAAGGCGGTGCCACCTTCACCGAATTCACGCTGAACCTGTAACGCATGAGCGCATCCCCGATCACCCTGTACGGCATTCCCAACTGCGACACCGTCAAGAAGGCGCGCGCCTGGCTGGCAGCGCGCGCCATTCCGCACGCCTTTCACGATTTCAAGAAGGCCGGCGCCTCGGCCGAACTGATCCGGGGCTGGCTGGCCGACGTGCCGCTCGATACCCTGCTGAACCGCAAGGGCACCACCTGGCGCGGCCTGTCCGACGCGCAAAAGGCCGAAGCCGGCGACACTGCCGGCGCAATCCGCCTGATGAGCGCGGCGCCGTCGCTGATCAAGCGGCCGGTGCTGATGCTCGACGGCCACGCCCATTGCGGTTTTTCCGACGCCGCCTACCAGCAGCTGTTCGCGGAAGCCCGGCCATGAGCGCGACGCTGGAATTGACCGAGCGCCTGATCGCGCTGCCGTCGGTGACGCCGGACGATCTCGGCTGCCAGCAGTTGCTGGCGGAACTGCTGGCGCCGCTCGGCTTCAGCTGCGAAACCATGCAGTCCGGCGCCGTCACCAACCTGTGGGCGCGGCGCGGCAGCGCGCCGCCGCTGCTGGTGTTCGCCGGCCATACCGACGTGGTGCCGACCGGGCCGCTGGAGCAGTGGCAATCCGACCCGTTCTCGCCGACCCGGCGCGACGGCAAGCTGTACGGGCGCGGCGCCGCCGACATGAAAACCTCGATCGCAGCGATGGTGGTGGCGGTGCAGGAATTCATCGCCGCCCACCCGGATCATGCGGGCTCGATCGGCTTCCTGATCACCAGCGACGAGGAAGGCCCGGCCACCGATGGCACCGTGGTGGTATGCGAACAATTGCGCGCGCGCGGCGAACGGCTCGACTACTGCATCGTCGGCGAGCCGACCTCGGTCGACACGCTCGGCGACATGATCAAGAACGGCCGCCGCGGCACCATGTCCGGCAAGCTGACCGTCAAGGGCGTGCAGGGCCACATCGCCTATCCGCATCTGGCGAAGAACCCGATCCATCTGGTGGCGCCGGCACTGGCCGAACTGGTGGCGGAAAAATGGGACGACGGCAACGAATACTACGCGCCGACCTCCTGGCAGATTTCCAACATCCACGGCGGCACCGGCGCCTCCAACGTCATCCCCGGCCAGGTGGTGATCGACTTCAACTTCCGTTTCTCCACCGCCAGCACGCCGGACGGCCTGCAGCGGCGCGTGCGGGAACTGCTGGAGCGCCACGGCCTCGACTACGACCTGCAATGGACCGTCGGCGGCCTGCCGTTCCTGACCGCGCGCGGCGAACTGAGTGCGGCGTTGACGGCGGCGATCCACGCGGAAACCGGCACCGAGGCCGAACTGTCGACCTCCGGCGGCACCTCCGACGGCCGCTTCATCGCGCAAATCTGCCCGCAAGTGGTGGAATTCGGCCCGCGCAACGCCAGCATCCACAAGATCGACGAGCACATCGCGCTGGACGAGATCGAACCGCTGAAGAACATCTACCGCCGCACGCTGGAAAACCTGCTGCTGGCCTAGCGGCAAAGCGCCGGCCGCGCCGTACCGGGCCGGCGCGGCGCAAGCCGTAAAATGGCGCCTTGCCGTTTTTCCGCGCCTCGCGCCGGGCCATTTCCGGACCACTTTCCGCCATGACCACGACTCCCTCCCCGTTCACCACGCTGCGCGATCTGCTGCGCCACGCGGTCACCCGCTTCAACCGCGCCAACCTGTACTTCGGCCACGGCAGCAGCAACGCCTTCGACGAAGCCGCCTACCTGCTGCTGCACGCGCTGGCGCTGCCGCTGGACCGGCTCGAACCGTTTCTCGACGCCCGTCTGCTGCCGGAAGAAGTGACGGCGCTGCTGGCGCTGATCGAGCGGCGCGCCGCCGAACGGCTGCCGGCCGCCTACCTGACCAACGAAGCCTGGCTGGGCGACTATCGTTTCTACGTCGATGAACGGGTGATCGTGCCGCGCTCCTTCCTCGCCGAACTGATTCCGGAACGCTTCACGCCGTGGCTGGCCGATGCCGACGCGGTGACCTCGATCCTCGACCTGTGCACCGGCTCCGGCTGCCTGCCGATATTGCTGGCCGACGCCTTCCCGCAGGCGACGGTGGACGCGGTGGATATTTCCGCCGACGCGCTGGCGGTGGCGCGCCGCAACGTCGCCGATTACCAGATGCAGGAACGCATCACGCTGGTCGAATCCGACCTGTATGCGCAATTGCCGGCGCGCCGCTACGACCTGATCGTCAGCAATCCGCCCTACGTCAACGCCGCCTCGATGGCGCAGCTGCCGCCGGAATACCGGCACGAGCCGCAGCTGGCGCTGGCCGGCGGCGACGACGGCATGGACCTGGTGCGCCGCATCGTCGCCGGCGCCGCCGAACGGCTGAGCGACGACGGCCTGCTGGTGATCGAGATCGGCAACGAGCGCGCCTACGCCGAAGCGGCGTTCGGCCACCTCGACCCGACCTGGCTGAGCACCTCGGCCGGCGACGACATGGTATTTCTGCTGGAAGCGCGCCAGCTGCGCCCGCAGGATTGACACAGATTCCGATACTGGACCGTGTATTTTTTGAACCGCAGGTAAAATCTGCGGAAAATGGCATGTTTTTGCCTATACTCCCCCTATTTCAATGATCCGCTTTCAACACGTGGCACTGATGCGCGGCGTCAAGCCGCTGCTCGAACAGGCCGACCTGACCCTGAATCCAGGCGACAAGATCGGCCTGATCGGTGCCAATGGCGCCGGTAAATCCAGCCTGTTCGCGCTGCTGCGCGGCGAGCTGCATGCGGACGCCGGCAGCATCGACTTCCCGGCGCGCTGGCGGCTGGCCCACGTCGCCCAGGAAACCCCAGCGCTGCCGCGCGCGGCGCTGGAATACGCGATCGACGGCGACGCCACGCTGCGCCGGCTGGAACAGGAACTGGCGGTGGCCGAAAGCGCGCCGGACGCCGACGGCATCCGCATCGGCGAACTGCACGCGGCGCTGGCCGATGCCGGCGCCTACACGGTGCGCTCGCGCGCCGAGCAACTGCTGACCGGCCTCGGCTTTTCCGCCGCGCAGATGCAGCAGCCGGTCGCCAGTTTTTCCGGCGGCTGGCGCATGCGGCTGAATCTGGCGCAGGCGCTGATGTGCCCGTCCGATCTGCTGCTGCTGGACGAACCGACCAACCACCTCGACCTCGACGCCATCCTGTGGCTGGAAGACTGGCTGAAGCGCTACGAAGGCACGCTGATCATCATTTCCCACGATCGGGATTTTCTCGACGGCGTGGTCGGCGTGATCGTCCACATCGACGAACGCAAGCTGAAGCGCTACACCGGCAATTACTCGTCGTTCGAACGCCAGCGCGCCGCCCAGCTGGTGCTGGCGCAGGGCATGCTGGAAAAGCAGGCGCGCCAGCGCGCCCATCTGCAATCCTTCATCGACCGCTTCAAGGCCAAGGCCACCAAGGCCAAGCAGGCGCAAAGCCGCATCAAGGCGCTGGCCAGGATGGAAGAAATCGCGCCGCTGCGCGCCGCCGCCGAATTCTCGTTCGAATTCCGCGAACCGCTATCGGCGCCGAATCCGCTGCTGGTGATGGAAGGCGTCGATGCCGGCTACCGGAGCGACGGCGGCGACGGCAAGACCATCGTCGCCGGCATCGATTTCTCGCTGCAGAACGGTCAGCGCATCGGCCTGCTGGGCGTCAACGGCGCCGGCAAGTCGACGCTGATCAAGACCATCGCCGGGTCGCTGGCACCGCTGGCCGGCGAGGCGCGCTACGGCAAGGGGCTGGCGATCGGCTATTTCGCCCAGCATCAGGTGGAAATGCTGCGCCACGAGGAATCGCCGCTGTGGCACCTGCAGCACATCGCGCCGGACGTGCGCGAACAGGAATTGCGCAACTTCCTCGGCAGCTTCAACTTCCCCGGCGACATGGCCTCCAGCCCGATCGCGCCGTTTTCCGGCGGCGAAAAGGCGCGGCTGGCGCTGGCGCTGATCGTCTGGCAACGCCCCAACCTGCTGCTGCTGGACGAACCGACCAACCACCTCGACCTGGAAACCCGCGAGGCGCTGACCGAGGCGCTGGCGCAGTTCGAAGGCACGCTGGTGCTGGTGTCGCATGACCGCCACCTGCTGCGCGCCACCACCGACCAGTTCCTGATCGTCGCCGAAGGCCGGCTGCAACCGTTCGACGGCGACCTCGACGATTACCGCGACTGGCTGTTCAAGACCAAGCTGGCCGACAAGGCACAGGGCGGCGCGCCATTGCCGGCACCGCAAGCGACCGCACCGGTGCCGGCGGCCGACCGGCGCGAACAGAAGCGTGCCGAAGCCGAACAGCGGCAGCGGCTGGCGGCGCTGAAGAAGCCGATCGAGGCGCGCATCAAGCGGCTGGAGGAACAGATGGCCAAGGCCGAAGCGAAGAAGGCCGACATCGACGCCCGCCTGTCGGCACCCGACATCTACGACGCGGCCCGCAAGGAAGAACTGAAAACGCTGCTGGCCGACCAGGCCTATCTGGCGAAAGAACTGGGACAGCTGGAAACCGAATGGCTGGAACAGCAGGAAGCGCTGGAACAGGCGCTGGCCTGATCGAACGCCGGCCCGCGCAAGGAGACGCCGCCATGACCGCCGCCCCGATCGACCAGCCGCTGACCGGCATTCGCGTGCTCGATCTGTCGCGCCTGCTGCCCGGCCCGGTGGCCGGCATGCATCTGGCCGACATGGGCGCCGAAGTCATCAAGATCGAAGACCCCGGCGCTGGCGACTATGCCCGCACGATGGGCCCGGTGCGGCAGCAGGTGTCGCAATTCTTCGTCGCCGTCAATCGCGGCAAAAGGATGATGCGGCTGGACCTGAAGGATGCCGCGCAACGCGCCGAATTCCTGACGCTGGTGGAAAGCGCCGACGTTGTGCTGGAAAGCTTCCGCCCCGGCGTGCTGGAACGGCTCGGCCTCGGCTGGGAAATGCTGAAACAACGTAACCGGAAGCTGGTGCTGTGCGCGATCTCCGGCTACGGCCAGGACGGCCCGCTGGCGCAGGCGGCCGGGCACGACATCAACTATTGCGGACTGGCCGGCACGCTGGAACAGAACGTCGGCCCGGACGGTACCCCGGCACTGCCGAACCTCCAGGTCGGCGATCTGCTCGGCGGCGCGCTGACGGCGGTGCAAGGGATACTGGCGGCGCTGCTGGCGGTGAAGATGGGCGGGCCGGGCCGCCGTGTCGACGTGTCGATGACCGACGCGGTGTTCGCCCACAACCTGATGCCGCTGATCGCCGTCAACAACCTCGGCCGCGCAGCGGCGCCGGGACGCGATCTGCTGACCGGCGGCGTACCCTGCTACAACGTCTACCGCACCGCCGACGGCCGCTTCATGGCGGTCGGCGCGCTGGAACTGAAATTCTGGGAAGGCTGCTGCGAGGTGCTTGGACGGGCCGACCTGAAAACGCGCCACTGGTCGCTCGGACAGGAAGTCGGCGGCGCCGATGCCGCCGCGGTGAAGGCCGAGCTGGAGACAATCTTCGCCGGCGCCACGCTGGCCGCATGGACCGAACGCTTCGCCGACCGCGATTGCTGCGTGACGCCGGTGCTGCGCGCCGACGAGGCGATCCTGCACTCGCTGTTCCAGGCACGCGGCATGATCGTCCGCGCCATGCACCCGACCGAAGGGGAATACTGGGCCACCGGCAGCGTACCGCGCTTTTACGCCTGAACGGCCCGGTTCAGCGGCGCGGGTACAGATCGCGGCCGGCTTCGTTGATCTGGCGCCGCAGCGTGCGCCGCTCGTCCGGCGTCATGCGGCCGCGACGGCCGCCGTCCTGCTCGCCGGCATCGCGGCGCTGGCGCTGATAGTCGCCATCGCCACGGCGGCGCCGTTCGCCCTGCCCGTCCTGGCCGCGCCGATCCTGGAAATCACGCTGCTGCGCATACGGCCGGTACTGCACCGAATAGGCGCCGTCCGGCCAGGCAAAGGCGCTCGCCGTGCCGAGCATCAGCAGCAGCCACAACACGCCTTTCTTGAATGCCATGTTCATAACGATTGTCATCCGAAACGCCGGCACCGCGAGAGCGCCGCCGGAAAACCTGCTACCGACCGAGTCTAGAGCGTCGGCATCGTCGGCAGAAGCGCTTTTCCGTAAAGTCTGTAACACTTTGTAATCCGCCGCCCGCGCTTGCATGGTCAATGGATTTTGACGTTACCATAAGCCCATGAACACGAACAACGCAAACCCCAATCCGGCCGGCCACCAAGCCAGAATCCTGGTGGTCGACGACGATGCCCGCCTGCGCGATCTGCTGCGCCGCTACCTGTCCGAACAGGGCTTCAACGTCTTCACCGCCGAGAACGCACCGGCGATGAACAAGCTGTGGATCCGTGAACGCTACGACCTGCTGGTGCTCGATCTGATGCTGCCGGGCGAGGACGGGCTATCGATCTGCCGCCGCCTGCGCGGTGCCGGCGACCAGACGCCGATCATCATGCTGACCGCCAAGGGCGAGGACGTCGACCGCATCGTCGGCCTGGAAATGGGCGCCGACGATTACCTGCCGAAGCCGTTCAACCCGCGCGAACTGGTGGCGCGCATCGGCGCGGTACTGCGCCGCAAGCGCCCGGACGAGCTGCCCGGCGCGCCGTCGGAAACCGCCGAAACCTTCGAATTCGGCGATTTCGTGCTCGATCTGGCGACCCGTTCGCTGAAAAAGAGCGGCAGCCCGGTACCGCTGACCACCGGCGAATTCTCGGTGCTGAAGGTATTCGCGCGCCACGCGCGGCAGCCGCTGTCGCGCGAAAAGCTGATGGAACTGGCGCGCGGGCGCGAGTACGAAGTGTTCGATCGCAGCCTCGACGTGCAGATTTCCCGCCTGCGCAAGCTGATCGAGCCGGACCCCGGCAATCCGCTCTACATCCAGACCGTCTGGGGCCTGGGCTACGTCTTCATCCCCGAAGGCCAGCCGCGCTGACGCGCCGGCCATGACCAGCGCCGCGATGCCTACGGTCCGCAACCAGCCAGCCTGGTTCGCCAGCGGCCTGTTCTGGCGCACCTTCTTCCTGCTGGCATTCCTGATCATGGCCAGCATGGCGGCCTGGATCGGCAGCTTCCGCATGGTCGAGCGCGGCCCGCGCGCGCAGCAGATCGCCGCCCAGGTGGTGTCGATCGTCACCATCACGCGCGCGGCGCTAACCCATTCGGCGCCGGAATTGCGGCGCGAACTGCTGTTCGAGCTGGCCAGCAACGAGGGCATCCGCATCTATCCTCTGGAAGACAGCGACGTGCTGCAGGCGCCGACCGAAAGCAGCCTGATGACGCAGGCGCGCGACGCGGTGCGCAGCCGGCTCGGCGCCGACACCCGTTTCGCCAGCCGCGTCAACGACGTTCCCGGTTTCTGGGTCAGCTTCGCGATCGACGACGACGAATACTGGCTGATGCTGGACCGCGAGCGCATCAACCGCAACTCCAGCCTGCAATGGGCCGGCTGGGCCAGCGTGGTGCTGCTGTTGTCGCTGCTGGGCGCGGTATTCATTTCCGGCCTGATCAACCAGCCGCTGGGACGGCTGACCGCCGCCGCCCGCGCGATCGCGCGCGGCCGCGAACCGGAAACGCTGCCGGAAAAAGGACCGACCGAAATCCGCGAGGCCAACCGCAGCTTCAACCAGATGGCCGACGATCTGAAGCGGATCGAATCGGACCGCGCGCTGGTGCTGGCCGGCATCTCGCACGATCTGCGCACGCCGCTGGCGCGCATGCTGCTGGAAGTCGAGATGGCGCCGGAACTGCCGGATGACGCGCGGCACGGCATGCAGGCCGATCTGGCGCAAATGGATGCGATCATCGGCCAGTTCCTCGACTATGCGCGGCCGGTCGATGCCAGCCGGCAGGCGGCGCTGGATCTGTCGGCGCTGCTGGCCGAAGTGACGCAGCAGGAAGGACGCCAGGCCGACCTGGACATCCATGCCACGCTGCAGCCGGAGGTCGAGGTACGCGGCGATCCGCTGGAACTGCGGCGCGTATTCGTCAACCTGCTGGAAAACGCCCGCCGCTACGGCAAGGCCGAAGGCGCGGCGGTGGCCCGGGTCGATCTGGCCTGCCATCTGGAAAACGGCCGGGCGGTGGTCGAGATCGCCGACCACGGCGCCGGCCTGCCGGAAGCGGACATGGCGCGGCTGCTGAAGCCGTTCGCGCGGATGGATGCGGCGCGCAGCCAGGCCAGCGGCGCCGGCCTCGGACTGGCGATCGTCGATCGGGTGATCCGCCGCCACGACGGCAGCCTGCGGCTGCGCAACCGCGACGGCGGCGGACTGCTGATCCGGATCGAACTGCCGCGGCTGGCGGCCTGAGGCTCACTGAACAACTCGCGTCATTCCACCGCAACGGTGAGCAGCGGATTTGGGCCGCATACCACCTGCTTGTCAGCGGTTCGGCGGCTTTCTTGAACAACCAACGACGCTGGATTCCAGCTTGCGCCGGAATGACAAACCTAGACCGGGTGCCGGCTCAATGATCGTGATCGCCGCTGATCGGGCCGGTCTTGAACAGGTTTTCCTTCAGCTCCTTGTCCAGCTTCGGGTCGCGCCGGCGTATCCATTCGAGCACCATCGCCGCGTGCTCCTTTTCCTCGTCGCGGTTGTGCTGCAGGATGCGCTTCAGCTCCGGATCGGTGCAGGCGTCCATGCGCTGGTTGTACCAGTCGACCGCCTCCAGTTCTTCCATCAGCGACTGCAGCGCGCGATGCATGTCCATGGTTTCGGCGGACAGTTTTTCGATCGGTTCGTGGTAGCCCTCGCTGGCCATGATGCTCTCCTTCAAAGATTGAAACAGACGGGATTGCGGATATGCCGCCATGCCCGCGTGAGCGGATGCGGCGGCGACTGCAGGATTGTCGCGGCAAGCACTGCAAAGTGCAAATTGGCAATTTGCATGTCTGCCATTGGCAAACGAAATCGGCGTCTCAGCCGGCGTCGGCGCGGTAGATCAGCGCCACCGCCTCGGCGGCAATGCCTTCGCCGCGCCCAAGGTAACCGAGCTTTTCGTTGGTCTTGGCCTTGACGTTGACGCAGGCGGCGTCGATGCCGAGGTCGGCCGCCAGGTTGGCGACCATCGCCGCGATGTGCGGCGCCAGTTTCGGCGCCTGCGCGATCACCGTCGCATCGACGTTGCCGATCGCCTGGCCGGCGGCTGCCAGCCGCGCCACCGTTTCACGCAGCAGCGCGCGCGAATCGGCACCGGCGAAACGCGCATCGGTATCCGGAAAATGGCGGCCGATGTCGCCCAGTCCGGCGGCGCCGATCAGCGCATCGATCACCGCGTGCAGCAGCACGTCGGCGTCGGAATGACCAAGCAGGCCGGCGTGGTGGGCGATCGTCACGCCGCCGATCACCAGCGGCCGGCCCGGCACCAGCGCATGGCAGTCGTAGCCCTGGCCGACCCTGAAACCCGGATGGCGCGTCATGTCGGTTCTCCCAAAAACAGTTCGGCCAGCGCCACGTCGTGCGGCAGCGTGACCTTGAAATTGCGCGGGCTGCCGGCCACCAGCTTCGGCTTCAGGCCCAGCGCCTCGACCGCGCCAGCTTCGTCGGTGACTTCGCCGGCCTGCCGCAGCGCGCGCAACAGCAGGCCGTGGCGGAACATCTGCGGCGTCTGCGCCGCCCACAGGCCGGCCCGCGCGACGGTGGCATCGGCACGGCCGTCGGCATCGGCGCGCTTCAGCGTATCGACCACCGGCAATGCCAACAGGCCGCCGACCGCGTCGTCGCGCAGCGCGTCGATCAGGCCGTCGATCAATTCCACCGTCAGGCCGGGACGGGCGGCATCGTGCACCAGCATCCAGTCGCCGGCGTCCGCCACTCCGGCCAGCGCCTGCAGGCCGTTCAGCACCGATTGCCGGCGGCTGTCGCCGCCGCAGCGCAGCACGCTGATCCGTCCGGCCTGCGGCAGATCGGCCAGCAGCGCGTCGATGTAGCCGTCGTCGGCGCCGACCACCACATACACATGGGCGATCGCCGGCGCGGCGGCGAAAGTGTCCAGCACGTGGCGCAGCATCGGTTTGCCGGCCAGCGGCAGGTATTGCTTCGGACAGCCGGCCGCCATCCGCGCGCCGATGCCGGCGGCCGGAATCAGCGCGAAACAGCGCGGCGGCGGCGCATCCGGTGCGGGACGTGAAGCGGAAACATTCATGATGGCGAGGCGGTTCGATGGCGGCCGCGCCGCCGACGGCGACACGGGCATAACTTATAATGTCGGCCAGATTCTAACCGTCAAACCGCTGCCCTCGCAGGCTTTTCGAGCGCCGTCAGCCACCTCGGCCACGCCTGCCGCCCCGCCCCCGATGTTTCCTGATCTTTCCAAATTCTTTCCCAAATCCGGCCAGCGCATGGCCTTGCCGCCGCTGAACGGTTCGGCCGACGCCTGGGCGCTGGCGCAGGCGGCGGCGCAGATGAAGCGCCAGGGCCGGATGCTGGCGGTGGTGGTGGCGAATGCCGCCGACGCCCAGCGCCTGCGTGCGGAAATCCCGTGGTTCCAGGAGGCCGGCGCCGAACCGTTGCGCTGCCACCTGCTGCCGGACTGGGAAACCCTGCCCTACGATGCCTTTTCGCCGCACCAGGACCTGGTGTCGCAACGGCTGGCGACGCTGTACGAAATCCGCAACGGCCAGTGCGACGTGCTGATCGTCGCCGCCACCACCGCGCTGGCGCGGATGGCGCCGCCGCCGTTCCTGGCGGCCTATACCTTCTTCTTCAAGAAGGGCGAAACGCTGGACGAGGCGCGCCTGAAGTCGCAGCTGACGCTGGCCGGCTACAGCCACGTCTCGCAGGTGATGTCGCCGGGCGAATATTCGGTGCGCGGCGGCCTGATCGACCTGTTCCCGATGGGTTCGGCGCTGCCGTACCGGCTCGACCTGTTTGGCGACACCATCGAATCGATCCGCACCTTCGATGCCGACAGCCAGCGTTCGCTGTATCCGGTACACGAAGTGCGGCTGCTGCCGGGCCGCGAATTCCCGATGGACGAGGCGGCGCGCACGGCGTTCCGCGGCCGCTGGCGCGAAGTGTTCGAGGGCGATCCGTCGCGCTCGACGATCTACCGCGACATCGGCCACGGCATCGCCGCCGCCGGCATCGAATACTACCTGCCGCTGTTCTTCGAGCGCACCGCGACGCTGTTCGAATATCTGCCGGACGACGCGATGCTGGCGCTGGTCGGCGAGGTCGATCAGGCGATCCAGCGTTTCTGGACCGACACGCAGTCGCGCTACACCTTCCTGAAGGCCGACCGCGAACGGCCGCTGCTGGCGCCGGAAATGCTGTTCCTGCGCGACGAGGATTTCTTCACGCTGGCCAAGCCGCATGCGCGCTGGGCACTGGCCGCCGGTACCGCCGCCTCGGAACTGTCGGCGCCGATTGCCGAGGTCGCGGTGAACCGCCGCGCCGACGATCCGCTGGCCAATCTGCGCGGCTGGCTGTTGCAGAGCAAACGGCGCGTGCTGATCTGCGCCGAATCGAACGGTCGCCGCGAAACCCTGCAACAGTATCTGGGCGAGCACGATCTGCGCTTCGACACCTGCGACGGCTACGCCGATTTCCTCGCCGCCGACGCGCCGCTGATGCTCGGCGTGGCGCCGCTGTACACCGGCTTCGCGCTGGATGGCGTCGCCTTCGTCACCGAAACCGAGCTGTACGCCAACAGCGGCCGCCGCCCCGGCGTGCGCGGCAACAAGAGCCGCGAAGGCGCCAGCCAGGTCGAGGCGATGGTGCGCGACCTGTCGGAATTGAAGATCGGCGATCCGGTGGTACACGTCAACCACGGCATCGGCCGCTATCGCGGACTGGTCAGCATGGACCTGGGCGTCGGCGAAACCGAGTTCCTGCACCTGGAATACGCCAAGGACACCAAGCTGTACGTGCCGGTGGCGCAACTGCATGTGATCTCGCGCTATTCCGGCGCGGCGCCGGACGAGGCGCCGCTGCACGCGCTCGGCTCCGGCCAGTGGGAAAAAGCGCGCCAGCGCGCCGCCAAACAGATCCGCGACACTGCTGCCGAACTGCTGAACCTGTACGCCCGCCGCGCGCTGCGCCAGGGCCACCGTTTCGAATATTCGGCACAGGATTACGCCGCCTTCGCCGACAGCTTCGGCTTCGACGAAACGCCGGATCAGGCGGCGGCGATCAAGGCCGTCATCGAGGACATGACTTCCGGCAAACCGATGGACCGGCTGATCTGCGGCGACGTCGGCTTCGGCAAGACCGAGGTGGCGCTGCGCGCCGCCTTCGTCGCGGTAATGGGCGGCAAGCAGGTGGCGATCCTGGCGCCGACCACGCTGCTGGCCGAGCAGCATGCGCAACTGTTCGCCGACCGCTTCGCCGACTGGCCGGTGAAGATCGCCGAACTGTCGCGCTTCCGTACCGGCAAGGAAGTCACGCAGGCGATCAAGGGACTGGCCGACGGCAGCATCGACATCGTGATCGGCACCCACAAGCTGCTGTCGAAGGAAGTGAAGTTTTCCCGGCTGGGGCTGGTCATCATCGATGAGGAGCACCGCTTCGGCGTGCGCCAGAAGGAAGCGCTGAAAGCCCTGCGCGCCGAGGTCGATGTGCTGACGCTGACGGCGACGCCAATCCCGCGCACGCTCGGCATGGCGCTGGAAGGCTTGCGCGATTTTTCGGTGATCGCCACCGCGCCGCAAAAGCGGCTGGCGATCAAGACCTTCGTGCGCAGCGAGGGCGAGGCGGTGATCCGCGAAGCCTGCCTGCGCGAACTGAAGCGCGGCGGCCAGGTGTACTTCCTGCACAACGAGGTGGAAACCATCGAAAACCGCCGGGCCATGCTGGAGGAATTGCTGCCGGAAGCGCGCATCGCCATCGCCCACGGCCAGATGCACGAACGCGAGCTGGAAAAGGTGATGCGCGATTTCGTCGCCCAGCGTTTCAACATCCTGCTGTGCACCACCATCATCGAAACCGGCATCGACGTGCCGACCGCCAACACCATCATCATGCATCGCGCCGACAAGTTCGGCCTGGCGCAGCTGCACCAGCTGCGCGGGCGCGTCGGCCGCTCGCACCATCAGGCATATGCCTACCTGCTGGTCAACGACGTGCGCGGACTGACCAAGCTGGCCGAGCGGCGGCTCGATGCGATCCAGCAGATGGAAGAACTCGGCAGCGGCTTCTACCTGGCGATGCACGACCTGGAAATCCGCGGCGCCGGCGAAGTACTCGGCGAAAACCAGTCCGGCGAAATGACCGAGATTGGCTTCCAGCTGTATTCCGACATGCTGAACGAAGCGGTCAAGGCGCTCAAGGCCGGCCGCGAGCCGGACCTGGAAGCGCCGCTGTCAACCACCACCGAAATCAACCTGCACGTGCCGGCGCTGCTGCCGGCCGATTTCTGCGGCGACGTGCACGAGCGGCTGTCGCTGTACAAGCGGCTGGCCAACTGCGCGACGATGGATGCGATCGACGACCTGCAGGAGGAATTGATCGACCGCTTCGGCAAGCTGCCGGATGCGGTGCGGGCGCTGATCGAAACGCACCGGCTGCGGCTGGCCGCGCGCGGCGCCGGCATCATCAAGATCGACGCCCACGGCGAATCGGCGGTGCTGCAGTTCGAACCGAACCCGCCGATCGACGCGATGCGCATCATCGAACTGATCCAGAAAAACCGCCACATCAAGCTGCACGGCCAGGACAAACTGCGCGTCACCGCCACCATGCCGGACCTGACCGCGCGCGTGACGCAGGTGAAGGCGACGATACGGATGCTGGTGGGCTGACGGATGGGCGGGATGCGGATCAGTGGCGCATATACTCCCTGCATTGCGCCTCTGTGGCGGGCATGTGCTTTGATAAATTTACACATACCCCCACTTATTCCATACCAGGCAGCGTCAGCGTTGCCGATCACCCCGTTGCTCTTACCGAGGCAGAGCAACAAAAGACGCTGGGTTCCCGCCTTCGCGGGAACGACAGATGATGACGAGCGTTGCCGAAATCCAGGCCGGTGGCGTGGTTCGGCAAACGTCCGCTTCCCTGTCGTTCCGGCATGCTTCAAGCCGGAACCCAGTGGCGTTCTCGGCCGACCCCACTGCGCCTGTCGAGGCAGAGCAACGAAAGACACTGGGTTCCCCCTTGCAGGGCGCGTTTTCGCTTGCAAGCGAAAACCGTTTCGCAGGCAGACAGCATGCTGTCTGAATTCCCTGCTCAACCCTTCGCGGGAACGACAGATGGTGACGAGCGTTGCCGGAATCCAGGCCGGTGGCGTGGTGCGGCAAACGTCCGCTTCCCTGTCGTTCCGGCATGCTTCAAGCCGGAACCCAGTGGCGTTGCCAGCCGCCCCAACCGCGCTTGCCCACGCCGAACAACGCAAGACACCAGCTCCCCATCCGCATGGACCCAACAGGTAATTTCGCCCCTACCCACCAACCGCTAACGATTTCGTCACGATGAACCTGATCCTGCAAAGCCCTGCCGACACCACCGACCACGCCGCCATCGAGCGCATCGCCACCCTCGCCGGCGCCGCCCACATGACAGCGTTGTCGGCACATGCCTGGCGCTGCGAAGGCGTCACCTATTCGCCGGCGCTGAAGGAAACCGTCGATGCCGCCTGCCTCGCCGCCCATCTGGACTACGCCTTCATGCCACCCGGCCGGAAGCTGGCGGAATTCAAGCTGCTGGCGATGGACATGGATTCGACGCTGATCACCATCGAATGCATCGACGAAATCGCCGACATGCAGGGGCTGAAGCCGCAGGTGGCGGCGATCACCGAGGCGGCGATGCGCGGCGAGATCGAATTCCGCGAAAGCCTGACACGCCGCGTCGCGCTGCTGAAGGGGCTGGATGCCGGCGCGCTGCAGCGCGTCTACCAGGAGCGGCTGCGGCTGTCGCCGGGCGCCGAACCGCTGCTGGCGGCGGCCAAGGCGGCCGGGCTGAAAACCCTGCTGGTGTCGGGCGGCTTCACCTACTTCACCGAACGCATCGGTGAGCGTCTCGGGCTCGATTACACGCACGCCAATCTGCTGGAGGAAGCCGGTGGCAAGCTGACCGGCCGCGTGGTCGGCGAAATCGTCGATGCCGACGAAAAGCGCCGTACCGTCGAGCGCGTCTGCGACGAACTCGGCATCGAAGCGGCGCAGGCGATCGTGATGGGCGACGGCGCCAACGACCTGAAAATGATGGCCATCGCCGGCCTGTCGGTCGCCTACCGCGCCAAGCCGGTGGTGCGCGCGCAAGCCAGCGTGGCGCTGAATTTCGTCGGGCTGGACGGCGTGCTGCAGCTGTTCGATGGTGCGTGAGAGGCGGTGCGAGGAGCCGGCACATTGCTTGCACCAGCAACATACTCCCCATACCACAATCCCGTCACGAGCTCCAATAAACAGAAAAATCGATATACTCCCTTATTTTTGCAAATTGGATAAACGCCACCGGCCCCGCCGGCAGCCACGTTACAAATCCTTACTCCGCGATTTGCCGCCGCGCTCTACCCTGTCTGACTGATCCGGTGCCTGCGGTTGTCCGAGCGCAAGCCCCTCGCAGCGCCAATCGCCGACCATCGACCTCTCCGACGTTCAGGAACGCGCAGTGGAACAAGAACAACACAACCGCACCGACCTTCCCGCCTCGCCCGACCGGCAACGCCGCTGGCGCCACTGGTGGCTCGGTAATCCCCCCGTTTTCCACGGGGTTCAGAAGTAGAAACTAAGCGGCCATGGCCAGCCGCTGCTTTGGCGTAAATCCACCCAGGGCCATGTTCGGGCGATCGTGATTGTAAGTCCACATCCAATC
>Ga0222424_100196_pt1 | contig 58759 bp, 49 predicted proteins | sample 2B2ome_FD_182468 | JGI IMG/M metagenome (GOLD analysis project Ga0222424, IMG submission 182468) | Enriched microbial communities from leaf-cutter ant dump, University of Wisconsin, Madison, United States - 2B200A (version 2) | ecosystem: Environmental > Terrestrial > Nest > Insects nest > Nest... | reverse complement strand
CACCAAGGTGTTCTACCCCGAAGCCTCCTCCACCGTGGTGTTCGTCATCATGGTCATCGTTCTCCTCATTCGCCCCGCCGGCCTGTTCGGCAAAGAAAAATAAGGGGCAGCCAGCATGAACTTCAAGAACACTGCCTCCATCGGATACGGCCTGCTGCTGCTGGCCCTGATCGCCGCGCCGTTCCTGGGCGCCTACCCCGTCTTCGTGATGAAGCTCATGTGCTTCGCACTGTTCGCTTCGGCCTTCAACCTGCTGCTGGGCTACACGGGCCTGCTGTCCTTCGGCCACGCGGCCTTCCTGGGCGGTGCGGCCTATGTCACCGGGCATGCGATCAAGGTCTGGGGCCTGACGCCCGAGCTGGGCCTGCTGCTGGGCATGGGCGGCGGCGCGCTGCTGGGCCTGCTGTTCGGCTGGCTGGCCATCCGGCGCCAGGGCATCTACTTCTCGATGATCACCCTGGCGCTCGCGCAGATGCTGTTCTTCGCCTGCCTGCAGGCACCGTTCACCGGCGGCGAGGACGGCCTGCAGGGCGTGCCGCGCGGCAAGCTCTTCGGCCTGATCGACCTGCAGAGCGACCTGGTCATGTACTACGTGGCGCTGGCGGTGGTGGTACTGGCCTTCCTGCTCATCGTGCGCACCATCCACTCGCCGTTCGGCCAGGTGCTCAAGGGCATCAAGGAGAACGAGCCGCGCGCCATCTCGCTGGGCTACGACACGCACCGCTTCAAGCTGCTGGCCTTCGTGCTTTCGGCCGCGCTGGCCGGGCTGGCCGGCGCGCTCAAGACCCTGGTGCTGGGCTTCGCCACGCTGTCCGACGTTCACTGGACGGCCTCGGGCCAGGTCATCCTGATGACGCTGGTGGGCGGCCTGGGCACGCTCTCGGGCCCGCTGATCGGCTCGGCCGTGGTCGTGCTGTTGGAGAACAAGATCGGCGAGTTCGGCAACCTGCTCGCAGCCATGACCAGCGTGGAGTGGTTCAAGACCCTGGGCGAATCGGTCACCATGGTCACGGGCCTGATCTTCGTGATCTGCGTGCTGGCCTTCCGCCGCGGCATCATGGGCGAGATCATCGCCTGGATGACGCGCCGCAAGGGCGGCGGCACCAAGGCATAGGCCGGTCCGCGCTTCTTTCCCTTAGAGCCGCTGCAGCCTTTACAGGCGCAGCGGCTTTCCATATCCCGTCATCTCCAGGTAGCCCCGGCCCACGGGGCGGCCCGCGGCGTTCAGCAGGTCCGACAGGCCCTCCCAGTAGATCGCGCCGGTGGAGCCGTCGCTGTCGAGCTCCTGCGCATCGAGCAGCGTGCGCACTTCGAAGCTGCCGGCGGGCGTGCACACCGTCCACTGCACCGGGTAGCGCGCGCCGCTGCGCGGGCTGGTCCACAGGCGCCCCGGGGCGAAGACGACTTCCTGAGCGTCGAACACCCGCACGGCCTGGCCGGGCGCGCGCAGCGAGCCGCCCGCCCACAGCGCCGAGCCGTCCGCGCGCCGCAGGCGGAAGGCGGTGAGCGCGCCGCCGTCGTGCAGGTTCATGCCGATCCAGTCCCAGCCCACGGCCTCGGGGTGCATCAGCGCCTCGCTCCACTCGTGGTCCATCCAGGCGCGGCCTGTGGCGATGGGCATGCGCTGGCCCTGCACGGTGATGGCGCCGCTGACCGCCAGCTGGGGCTGGCTGTAGTAGTAGCTGGCCTGCTCCGCTTGCGGCCCCTTGCGCGAGAGGCCCTGCCGGCCCTGCAGCAGCACGGGCTGGGTGTTGGCGCATTGCAGATCCAGGCTGAAATCGCCGCTGGCCACCCGTGCGGTGTAGCGGCTGTCCGCGTCCACGCCGGTGCGCTCCAGCGTCCAGCCGTGCAGGCGCACGCGGGTGTCGGCTTCGCTGGCCTCGGCCACGCCAAAGCCCGCCCGGGCGATGCGCTGGCCGTGCAGCAGGCGCTGGCCCTGCACGTCGGTGACCGCCGCGTGGGCGAACAGCAGCTGCCGGGCCGCGAAGGCCGAGCGCAGGCCCTGCGCGGCGTCCACGCGCGAGCGGAAGAACGTCACCTGGAAGCCCCACAGCCGGCCTGCCGCCTGCGCGTGGCCGGTGATGTACCACCACTCGGTGCGCAGGTCGGGGTGGCTGCCGTGGTCGCGCGGAAACTGCAGCGTGCGCGCGGGCAGGGCATGGGCTAGCGGCGAGCCGGCCAGCGCCAGGGCCAGCCAGCGGCGGCGGGTAATGTCAGCCGATGAGCGCATCCATGGCCTGCTGTGCGGCGGAGCAGTCGCCGAAGTGCGCGTCCACCCACTCCGTGTCGAAGTAGGTGGGCAGGTAGCGCTCGCCCGCATCGCACAGCAGCGACAGGATGGAGCCCTGCTGCCCCGCCTCGCGCATCTCGCGCGCCAGCGCCAGCATGGCGACGAAGTTGGTGCCCGTGGACGGCCCCACGCGCCGCCCCAGCAGGGCCGACAGCGTGCGCATGGCAGCGATGGACTGCACGTCCGGCACCTCGACCATGCGGTCCACCAGCGTGCGGATAAAGCTCGGCTCCACGCGCGGGCGGCCGATGCCCTCGATGCGCGAGCCCGGCGCCGTCAGGCTTTCATCGCCCGTGCGGTGGTACGCGCTGAAGACCGAGCCCGCCGGGTCGGCCACGCACACGCGGCTGGCGTGCTGCTGGTAGCGCACGTAGCGGCCGATGGTCGCGCTGGTGCCGCCCGTGCCCGCACCCACCACGATCCAGCGCGGCACGGGGTGCCGCTCGCGCCGCATCTGCGTGAACATGCTCTCGGCGATGTTGTTGTTGCCGCGCCAGTCGGTGGCGCGCTCGGCATAGGTGAATTGGTCCATGTAGTGGCCGCCGGTCTGCGCGGCGATGGCGCGGGCGGCTTCGTAGACCTCGCCTGCGCGGTCCACGAAGTGGCAGCGCCCGCCGTGGAACTCGATCTGCGCCACCTTCTCGGGCGACGTGCTGCGCGGCATCACGGCCACGAAGGGCAGGCCGAGCAGGCGGGCAAAGTACGCCTCGCTCACCGCCGTGGAGCCGCTCGACGCCTCGACGATGGTCGAGCCTTCATGCACCCAGCCGTTGCACAGCGCGTACAGGAACAGCGAGCGCGCCAGCCGGTGCTTGAGGCTGCCCGTGGGATGGGTGGACTCGTCCTTGAGGTACAGGTCGATGCCGTGCGCCGCGAACGCGGGCAGGCGCAGGGGAATCAGGTGCGTGTCGGCGCTGCGCTGGTAGTCGGCCTCGATGCGGGCGATGGCTTCGTGTAGCCAGGGGGCGGGGGGTGTCTGCGGCATGGCGGGATTGTCGCAGTGCTATGGATAAATGAGCTGGTAGCGCCTGTATTCAATGGATTTCAGGTAGAAAGTTATCTGAAAACAAGGTAGATCAAGCGCAAGCAGCTCATCTATTGATAGCTCTGCCTACCAATCTTCCTTCACCGCCATCACTGCATCCCGCCCCGCCGCCGCGCGCCCGGCCAGCCACGCCGTCAGCGTGCCGGACGCGACGACCGCAGCGCACAGCGCCAGCAGCCGCGCGCCGGGCACGGCCAAGTCCATGGTCCAGTGAAAGCTCTGCGGGTTGACCACGTGCACCAGCACCACCGACACGGCCAGCCCCAGCAGCAGGCCCGCCGCAGCGCCCACGCCTGTCCAGGCCGCGCCCTCGCCGGCGACCACGGCCAGTATCTGCTGCCGCGTGAGGCCCAGGTGCGCGAGCAGGCCGAATTCCTTGCGCCGCGCCAGCACCTGCGCGCTGAAGCTCGCGGCTACGCCGAACAGGCCGATGGCTATGGCCACCGCCTGCAGCCAGTAGGTGACGGCGAAGCTGCGGTCGAAGATGCGCAGCGAGCGCTCGCGGATGGCGGATGCCGAGGCAAAGTCCACCGGCGCGGGCGCGGCCAGGTCGCGGATGGCCTGCTGCAGCGCCGCAGCATCCGCCCCCTCGGCGGGCCACAGCGCGATGTCGCTCACGCGCGCATCGCCCGTCAGCCGCAGCCACGCGGCGCGGTCCAGCGCCACCGCGCCCGACTGGCGGGCGTAGTCGCGCCACACGCCGGCGATGAAGAAGCGCTCGGGCGTCTGGAACGCCTGCGCCAGCGCGGGCCACTCCCTGCCGGGCCGCAGGCCGTACAGGTCCACCACGGCTTCGCTGATGTAGATGCCCGTGCGCCCCTTGGGCACGGGCAGCGCCTCGCCCACCAGCGGCAGGCTGCGCGCCGGGTCGGGGCCCAGCGGGCGGCTGATGAGGGTGAGGGCGGGCCGCGCGGCGTCGATCTGCAGCGGGCTGGCGCGCAGCGGCTGCACACGCGCGATGCCCGGCAGTGCGGCCACGGCCTCGGCGAAGCCCCCGGGCAGCAGCGCGGCATCGCTGCCCGGCGTGCCCAGGGCCGAGCGCACGTACAAGGGCGCGGGCAGCACGGCGTCCAGCCACTGCATCACCGATCCGCGAAAGCTCGCCACCATCACCGTCAGCGCCACGGCCAGGCTCAGCGACGCCACCACGCCGCCCACCGCGATCGCCGCGCTGCCGCGCATGCGGCGGGCGCGCTCCAGCGCCAGCAGCGCCAGGGCATTGCGGGGCCGCAGGCGGCGCAGCAGCACGCCGATCCCCCAGGGCAGCACCGCGATGCCGCCCACCAGCAGCAGGCCGATGGCCACGTAGGCCGCCAAGGGAATATGACCAAAAACCGGTGGAGCGCTTGCCAGCAAAGCGCCAGCAGCTATCAAAACCATACCAAGCCAGCCGCCGCGCGCCGGACCCGTGGCCAGGCCCAGGCCCTTGAGCGTCTGCGCGGGCGGCAGCGCCTGCGCCGTGCCCGCGGGCCACCAGCCGCCCGCCAAGGCCGCCGCCATGCCCAGCAGCCCGTAGGCCAGGGCGGCGGGCGCGCTCCACTGCAGCGCGGGCCGCACGCCGGCGAAGTAGCCGCCGCCCAGGTCGCCGCCCAGCCACTGCAGCGCCGCATACGCCAGCGCCGAGCCCAGGGCGATGCCCAGCACGCTGCCCGCCAGCCCCAGCAGGGCAGATTCCGCCAGCACCAGCGCCAGCCGCTCGCGCGGCGTGGCGCCCAGCACGGCCAGCAGCGCGAACTGCGGCGCGCGCTGCGCCACGCCCAGCGCCAGCACCGAGAACACCAGGTACGCGCCCGTGAACAGCGCCACCAGCGCCAGCACCGTGAGGTTCACGCGGTAGGCGCGCGAGAGGTTGCTGACGCGCTGCGCCGCGTCGCCCGGCTCGGCGAACATCGCGTTGCGAGGCCAGCCGGGCAGGGCGCGCACGGCCTGCTGCCAGGTGGCGCGGTCGGTGCCGGGGCGCAACTGCAAGTCGATGCGGCTCAGCTCCCCGCCGCGCCCGAACAGGTCCTGCGCCGCGCCGATGTCCATCACCGCCAGCGGCGCGCCGCCCGCCGCCACCGTGCCCGCCACGCGCACGCTGAGGCTCTGCAGGCCGGTGTGCAGGCTGATGGGCGCCGGCGCATCGGCGGTCAGCCCCAGCGCCTGCAGCGCGGCGGCGTTGAGGAACAGTGTGGCGGGCGCGAACAGGTCCAGCCGGTCGGCCCCGGCCCCCAGGCGCGGCATGAGCGCGGGGGCGATGGCGGGCAGCAGCAGCGCGTCGGCGCCCACGATGCGCAGCGGCGTGCTCGCGGAGGGGGTGGAGGCGGTGGCCGACAGCTCCAGCACCGGGCTGGCCCGCTCCACCTGCGGGTGGGTGGCGATGGCGGCGTAGAGCGATTCGGGCAGCGCGCCCTGCATGGCGCGCAGTTCCAGGTCCGGCTGCCCATTGACGGCGCGCACGGCCTGCGAAAACTCGTCGAGCGCCGAGGCGTTGATCACGTGCACCGCGAATGCCAGCGCCACGCCCAGCATGACGGCCGCCACGGCGGCGAGGCTGCGCCAGGGGTGGCGGCGCAGGTCTTGCCAGGAGAAGGTGCGAAACAGGGCACGCATGGCTGCATTGTGCGGCGCCAAAAAGCAAGGCGCCCCGAAGGGCGCCTTGCTGCTGGAAAACCGGCAGTTAGTCCTTGCGGAGTTTTGTGAGCCAGTGCTCCAGCAGCTTGCCCGCCGCTTCGCGCCCGCCCAGGCCGAAGGCCAGCGCCACGGCCACCGCGATGGAGCCCAGCGTGAGGCCGAAGGCCAACTGCACGATCTCGTTGGCGATGCCCATGGCGCGCAGGCCCATGGCGATCACCAGGCCCAGGATGGCAAAGCGCGCCACGTTGGCGGGCAGGTTGCCGTTGCCCTCGGGGCTGGCGCGGCGGATGGCTGTGGCGGCCACGCCCGAGAGCCAGAAGCCCACGACCAGGATGGCGCTGCCCAGCAGGATGTCGCCGCTGAACGCGATAAAGGTGGTCACCACGTCGCTCACCTGGTGGAAGCCCAGCTGGGATGCCGCCTCCACCGTGCCGAACAGCAGCGCGAAGAACAGCACCACCGTGCCCGCCAGCCGCGAGGGGCTGGTGGCGCCCGAGAGCGCGTGCGACAGGCCCAGCTTGGCAGGCAGGCTGTCGAAGCCTGCGCTCTCCAGCAGCTTGGTGAGCAGGCCGGCGGCGAATTTGGCCACGTACCACGTCAGCAGCAGGATCACGGCGGCAGCGATGATGTGCGGCACGGCCGACAGGATCTGGTGCAGCACCTGCGTGGCGGGGCCCGAGATGGCGTCGATCTGCAGCGCGTCCAGCGCGGCGATCAGCGAGGGCACGAACACCAGGATGAACACCAGCGTGCCGCCCAGGCGCGAGAGCTGCACGGCCGGGTCCAGGCCGATGCGCTCGTTGATGCGGTCGCTGCCCGCGGCCGATAGCAGGTTGGTGACCAGCCCGCGCAGCACGCGCGCCACCACGTAGCCCGCGATGGCGATGGCCGCCGCGCCGAAGATGCCGGGCACGAAGGCCAGCAGCCGTGCGAGCAAGTCGCGCACCGGGTCGAGCACGCCGTCGAGCCGCAGCGCCGCCAGGATGGCGGGCAGGAAGAACAGGATGACGAGCCAGAACAGCACATTGCCTGCGCTCTGGCTGATGGGCGCCATGCCCGCCTCTTCCGACAGGCGCTCGTCCAGCGTGGTGGCCGCCAGGGCCCGCGTGACCAGCGCGCGCAGCACCGAGGCCAGCAGCCACGCCGCCAGCGCCAGGATGGCGCCCGCCACGAGGTGCGGCACGTAGCCGATCACGTCCTGCACCAGGCTGGCGAAGGGGGCGGACAGCAGGGTCAGGTCCAGCGTGTTGAGCACGGCCACCAGCGTGGCCAGCAGCACCAGCCAGAACACGGCGGTGGCGGCGGGCGTCTCGGCGTCGATGGGCGTGGCCGCGCTTTCGCCGATGCGCTGGTTCACCCGCGCCATCCGCAAGAGCCGCCGCGTGCCCGCGCGCGCCATGACGGCCAGCAGCCAGCCCAGCACCAGGATGGCCAGCGCGCCGAGTATCTGGGGAATGTGCGCGCCCAGCGATTGCTGGAGCGCGGTCGAGAAGGTGTTGAGATCCATGGTTCGTTCCCTCCGTTTCCGATGAATGGCCGGGTCATTGTGAAGGTCTCAGCGCTCAGCGCAACCTTTGGGCCATGCCCTGCTGCGGGATCGGTTTTTTCTTGACAATTGTTTACAGCAATGTGTTCTCAAGGCGTCGCGGTGGTTGCGGCAGATCAACATGGCGCGCGCCGGTCCCCTTGAAACCGCGCCGTGGCGTTCGTATTTTTTCCTTGTGGCCGGCCTGCCGGCCCGTTCATCCCCACTGTCAACCGCAAGGAGCTCATCATGAATTCACTGGTATCCCGTGGCAGCCTGTTCGATGAATTCTTCAAGGACTTCGCGCCCGGCTTCTACGTGCGTCCGCTGCACGGCGACGGTCTGCCGACGCCCTCGCAGATCAAGGTGGATGTGAAGGAAACCGAGGGCGGCTACACCGTCCAGGCCGAGGTGCCGGGCGTGGCCAAGGAAGACATCCACGTCGCGATCGAGGGCAACGTGGTCAGCCTGCGTGCCGAGATCCGCCAGCACGACGAGAAGAAGGATGGCGAGAAGGTGCTGCGCAGCGAGCGCTACTACGGCGCCGTGGCCCGCAGCTTCCAGTTGCCCGCCGAGCTGGATCCAGCCCAAGCCAAGGCGAAGTACGACAACGGCGTGCTGACGCTTACGCTGCCGCGCAAGCAGGTTAGCAACGCGCAACGGCTGCAAATCGAATAAGCACGGAAGAAAAAATCCAAAGCGCGCTTGGTCAAGCGCGCGCGATGCCGTCGCCGCGCAGCCGCAGCACGCGGTCGGCGCGCCCCGCCGCCGCGTCCGAATGCGTGACCAGCACCAGCGACGCCCCATGCTCCCGCGTCTGCGCCAGCAGCAAGTCCATCACGCGCGTCGCCGTGCCAGGGTCGAGGTTGCCCGTGGGCTCGTCGGCCAGCAGCAGGGCGGGTCGGTGGATCAGGGCGCGGGCGATGGCCACGCGCTGCAGCTGGCCGCCGCTGAGCTGCTGCGGCAGGCGCGCGCCCAGGCCGGCCAGGCCCACGGCTTCCAGCATGTGGGTCACGCGCGCCGGGTCGCTTTGGCCCAGCAGCATCAGCGGCAGGGCCACGTTCTGCGCCACGTCCAGGTGCGGCAGCACGTGAAAAGCCTGGAAGACGAAGCCCACCTGGGCGCGGCGCCACAGGGCGCGCTGGGTGGCGTCCATCGGCCCCAAGTTCGTGTCGCCATGGGTGATGCAGCCGGTGTCCCAGGTGTCCAGGCCCGCCAGGCAGTTGAGCAGCGTGGATTTGCCCACGCCGGAGTCGCCCACGATGGCGACGAATTCGCCCGGCGCCACGGTGAAGTCCACGCCGGTGAAGACGGGTGTCTCGCCGTAGTGCTTGGCGAGGCGTTCCACGCGCAGCGGTTTCATCGTCGCGCGTTCAGGTGAGCCAGCACGGCCTGCACGAGCTGGCCCACGGCTTCGGGCTGGTCGCAGGCGATGGCGCGGCGTTGCGGCATGCCGCGCAGCCAGGTGATCTGGCGCTTGGCGAGCTGGCGCGTGGCGGCGATGCCGCGCTCGCGCAGGCTGTCCAGCGGGAAAGTGCCGTCCATGCTTTCCCAGGCCTGGCGGTAGCCCACGCAGCGCATGCTGGGCAGGTCGGGGTGCAGGTCGCCGCGTGCGCGCAACTGCCGCACTTCGTCGAGGAAGCCTGCGGCCAGCATGGCGTCGAAGCGCTGGGCAATGCGCGCGTGCAGCCAGGCGCGGTCGACAGGTTCCAAGGAAAAAAGGGCTGTAGCGCTTGCTGGGCTTGCGCTGGCAGCTCCCGTTTTTGTAGTGTGGAAGCTCGACAGCGGCCGGCCCGACACGTGCCACACCTCCAGCGCGCGCTGGATGCGCTGGCTGTCGCCGGGCGCCAGGCGGGCGGCGGTGGCAGGGTCCACGCGCGCCAGCTCAGCGTGCAGGGCAGGCCAGCCCTGGTCCGTGGCTTGGGCCTCCAGCCGTGCGCGCACGGCAGGATCGGCGGCGGGCATGTCGTCGATGCCGTCGAACAGCGCCTTGAAGTACAGCATGGTGCCGCCCACCAGCAGCGGCAACGCGCCGCGTGCGTGGATCTCGGCGATGAGGCGCGTGGCGTCGCGCACGAACTCCGCGGCGCTGTAGGGCTGCAGCGGGTCGCGGATGTCGATGAGGTGGTGCGGAACGGCGGCGCGCTCCTCCGGCGTGGGCTTGGCGGTGCCGATGTCCATGCCGCGGTAGACCAGGGCCGAATCCACGCTGACGATCTCCACCGGCACGCCCTGCCGGCCCAGCACGGCGGCCAGGGCCAGCGCCCCGGCGGTCTTGCCCGATGCAGTGGGGCCCGCCAGGGCAATCACTGCAGGGGGCGCAGGCTCAGGCGTGCTCACGCGCCGTCCCGAACTTCTGCACCAGCGTCCAGGAGATCAGCGCCAGCACCGTGGACCAGAACCAGATGCCGTTGACCAGCGGCCACACCGTGCCGTCCAGCCGCGTGCCCAGCCAGCCGCCGATGGCGAAGGCAGCCAGCATCATCATGAAGCCGTTGAGGGCCGATGCCACCCCGGCCGCCTGCGGGAAGGGCCCCACGGCGCCGCTTTGCCCGCAGGGCTGGTGGATGCCGTGGGCCAGCATGAACAGGTAGAACGGCAGCGTCAGCGCCCAGGGCTGGTGCCAGCCCGCCATCGCCACGGCGGCCATCAGCGTGCCGCCGGCCGCGCTCAAGGCGCCCGCGATCGCCACGGTGCGCAGCAGGCCGAAGCGCGCCAGCAGGCTACGGCACAGGAAGGTGCCGGCGAAGTAGGCCACGCAGGCGGAGGCCATGGTCCAGCCGTACTGCGTGCGGGTAAGGCCCAGCACGTCGATGTAGACGAACGACGATGCCGCCAGGAAGGTGAACAGCCCGCCGTAGGTGGCCGTGGTCTGCAGCGAGAACGCCCAGAAGGTGGGGTGGCGCAGCACCCGCCCCCACGTGCCCAGCAGCACGCGCGGCTGCAGCGCCTGCGGGTTGCGCCGGGCCAGCGTCTCGGGCAGGCGCAGGGCCACCAGGGCCAGTGTGACGACGGCATACACCGTGAGCGCCAGCAGCGCCGCGCGCCAGCCCAGCCACTCGCTGAGCAGGCCGCCCAGCGGCGCGCAGATGCAGGCCACGATGCCCAGCCCTGTGAGCGCCTTGGACATGGCGCGCGCGCCCGCCAAAGGCTCGTACAGGTCGCGCACGATGGCGCGCGCGCACATCACCACCGCGCCCATGGCCGCGCCCTGGGCGATGCGCCACAGGATCAAGAGCGCCATGGTGGGTGCAAACGCGCTGCCCAGCGAGGCGACGGTGTAGATGGCAAGGCCCACCAGCAGGATGGGGCGCCGCCCGAACCGGTCCGACAGCGGCCCCCAGACCATCTGCGAGCTGCCGAACGCGAGCAGCAGGCCGCTGAGCGTGAGCTGCGCCGCCGCCAGCGGTGCGCCCAGGTTGCGCGTGAGCGCGGGCAGAGTGGGCAGGTACAGGTCGGTGGTGACGGGCTGGATGGACAGCAGCAGCGCCAGCACCAGGATGGCCAGGCCGGGCGGAACGGAGGCGGACGAAGCCGTGGCAGGCACGGCGGTGGCGGACGGGACGGACATATCCGCCTGAGGGTACCAGAAGGGTGCGTTCCAGGCCCTTCCAGGGCTACCCGCTATTTCAGCTTGAAGAACGAGGCCACGGCCTCGCGGTAGAGGGCTTGGCCCACCGTGTTGGTGGAGTGGTGCGAGCCGCCCTCCACCAGCACGAACTGCTTGGGCTCCTGCGCGGCCTCGAACAGCTTGCGGCCCAGCGTGGGCAGGATCAGGCTGTCCTCGCTGCCGTGCACCACGAGCAGGGGCGAGCCGATCTCCGCCACCTTGCGCACCGAGTCGAAGCGCTGGGTGATCAGGCCCGAGACCGGCAGCCAGCCCCACTTGAAGGTGCTGACCACGTCGGGGATGCTGGTGAAGGTGCCCTCGACGATGGTGCCCTGCTCGTCGGGCACCTGGCGCGCCAGGTCGATGGCGATGGCCCCGCCCAGCGAGTGGCCGAAGATGTAGCGGGGCTTGCCGGGGTGCTGCTGCGCGAGCCAGTCCCAGGCGGCGCGGGCGTCTTCCGCCGCCGTGGCTTCTGACGGCAGGCCGGTGCTGCTGCGGCCGAAGCCGCGGTAGTCGATGGCCAGCACCGAGAAGCCCAGCTCCTGCATGCGCCGGATGCGGCCGGACGAGCCCGACACGTTCCAGCGCGCGCCGTGCAGGTACAACAGCACCGGCGCATCGGCGCGGCCGTGGGGCAGCCACAGGCCGTGCAACTGCTCGGGCTTGCCGCTGGACGCGGACTGGAAGGCGATCCACACGTCTTCCATGCCCTCGGTGGACTGGGCGCCGCCCCAGCTGCGGTCGCTGGGCTGGAAGATCCACTCGCGCTGCTTGGCGTCGAGGGTGGCGCAGCCGGCGGTGACGGCGATGGCCAGCGCCAGGGAGGTCAGGAGGGGCGTGCGTTTCATGGGTAGGACTGAGTGCCGGCCCGGCCGGAAGTTCAGCGCAGGCACGCCCGGAGCGTTACACCACGCCCTGCGCGGTCATCGCGTCCGCCACCTTCACGAAACCGGCCACGTTGGCGCCGTCGATGTAGCTCACGCTGCCGTCGGCGCGCTTGCCGTGCTGCAGGCAGGCGGCGTGGATGCCCTGCATGATTTGCAGCAGGCGTGCGTCCACCTCGTCGCGCGTCCACGACAGGCGCATCGCGTTCTGGCTCATCTCCAGGCCTGAGGTGGCCACTCCGCCCGCGTTGCTGGCCTTGCCGGGGGCGTACAACACGCCGGCGGCCTCGAAGGCCTTGGCCGCCTCGATGGTCGAAGGCATGTTGGCGCCCTCGGCCACGCACAGCACGCCGTTCTTGATCAGGGTGGCGGCGTCCTTCGCGTCCAGCTCGTTCTGCGTGGCGCAGGGCAGGGCCACATCCACGGGTACGTGCCAGGGCGTCTTGCCCGCTTCGAATTTCACGCCCGTGCGCTGGGCGTAGTCGCTCACGCGGCCGTAGTGGTGGTTCTTCACGTCCATCAGGATGGCGAGCTTCTCGGTGGTGAAGCCGTCCTCGTCGATGATGGTGCCGCTGGAGTCGGACACCGTGATCACCTTGGCGCCCAGCTGCATGGCCTTCTCGACCGCGTACTGCGCCACGTTGCCCGAGCCCGAGACGGACACGCGCAGGCCGTCGAACGACTTGCCGCGCGTCTTGAGCATTTCATCGGCGAAATACACCGTGCCGTAGCCCGTGGCCTCGGGGCGGATCAGCGAGCCGCCGAACGACAGGCCCTTGCCCGTGAACACGCAGTCCGCGCGGTTCGACAGCTTCTTGACCATGCCCGCGATGTAGCCCACCTCGCGCCCGCCCACGCCGATGTCGCCCGCGGGCACATCCGTGTCCGCACCCACGTGGCGGAACAGCTCGGTGGCGAACGCCTGGCAAAAGCGCATGACTTCCGCCGGGCTCTTGCCCTTGGGGTCGAAGTCCGAGCCGCCCTTGCCGCCGCCCATGGGCAGCGTGGTCAGCGCGTTCTTGAAGGTCTGCTCGAACGCCAGGAACTTGAGCACCGACTGGTTCACCGAGGGGTGGAAGCGGATACCGCCCTTGTACGGGCCGATGGCCATGCTGTGCTGGATGCGGAAGCCCCGGTTCACATGCACGGTGCCGTGGTCGTCCTGCCAGCTCACGCGGAACTGGATGGCGCGCTCGGGCTCGACGAGGCGCTCCAGCAGGCCGTTCTCGGCGTACTTGGGGTGCTTTTCGATGAAGGGCCACAGGCTTTCCATGACCTCGGTCACGGCTTGCAGGAACTCGGGCTGGCCGGGGTTGCGCTGGGCAACGTGTTCAAGGAATTGGCCTACGGACGCGTACTTCATAAGAAAAGGCTTTCGATGAGAAAAAGTTATGTGGCAGTGCAGCAATGAATTATGCCAAAAACGTATGTACTCATGCATAACCGTCGCACCTTTTTGGTGATAAATGCAGCGCATATGCCACGTTGTGGTGCTGTACGCACCAAAAAAGAGGATTTCCACGCAGGGTGCCGTGGCGTCGTGGGCGTTCGTGGTGCGTTTTTGCAGCGGCCTGGGGTGGTAGCACGAGGGGGCCGAATGCCTTCATGTCCGGTTCAGGTCCGCTGCCTAAGCTGCCTGGTGTTTGTTCGCCAACGTGGCGAAACGGGTTCATCACCATGCCGCTTCCATCCCTCCTGCCGGCGCGCTGTGACTGGCGCGCGCCTCCTGTCTTGCTCCTTGCCGCCTTGGCCATGGCCGCCGAGGGCGCGCCGCTGATTGCCTGGACGCCCGCCCAGGCCGAGGCCGCAGGCGTGCGCACGCTCACGCTCGCCGCCGCGCCAGTGCAACCGGGCGCGGGCCTGGTGCTGCAGGGGCAGGTGGAACTGCCGCCCCAGGCCACGGAGCTGCTCAGCGCGCCGCTGGCGGGCGTGGTGCAGCAGGTGCTGGTGGCGCCGGGCGAGCGCGTGAAGGCAGGCCAGGCCGTGGCCCGCCTGCTGAGTCCCGAGCTGCTCGCGTGGCAGCGCGAGCTGGCCCAGGCGCAGTCCCAGGCGCGGCTGGCGGCGAGCCGGCTGGCGCGCGACGCGCAATTGCATGCCGAAGGCATCATCCCCGCCCAGCGGTTGCAGGACAGCCGGGCGCAGGACGAACAGGCACAACTGGCCGTGCAGGAGCGCCGGCAGGCGCTGCAGTCCCTGGGCCTGGCGGGCGGCGGTCTGCAGCCGCAGGTGCTGCTGCGCGCCACGGCGCCCGCCACGGTGCTGGAGGTCAGCGCCGTGCCCGGCCAGCGCCTCGATGCCGGCATGCCCGTGGCCCGGCTGGCGCGTTCCGGGCACCTGGCCATCGTGCTGCAGGCCACGCCCGGGCAGGCGCGCAGTCTGCGCGTGGGCGATGCCCTGGCGCTGGAGGGCTGCCGGGCCCCCGCGCGGCTGGCGGCCATCGTGCCGCAGGTGCTGGGGGCCAACCAGGCGGTTCAGGTGCGGACGGATTTCACGGCTGCCGAGGATTGCTTGCGCCTGCAGCAGTTCGTGCAGGCCACCGTGCTGCCCGCGCCGGGAGGGGCAAACGCTGCGCCCGCAGGCCCCAGCGTGCCCGTGCAGGCCGTGGTGCGCCAGGACGGCAAGGCCTATGTGTTCGTGCGCAGCCCGCAGGGCTTCGTGCCCACGCCGGTGGCGCTGGACGGCGCGGCCCAGGGGGCCGGGCCGCAGGCCGTGCAGCCCGTGCGCGCGGGGCTGAAGGCGGGCGATGAGGTGGCCGTGGGCGGCATTGCCGCGCTCAAGGGGGCCTGGCTGGGCCTGGGCCAGGAAGGCAAGGCGCCGTGATGCTGCAGCGCCTGATTGCCTTTGCCCTGGCGCAGCGCCTGCTGGTGGCGGTGCTGTCGCTGGGCCTGGTGGGGGCGGGCTGGCTGGCATTGCGCGAGCTGCCCATCGACGCCTTTCCGGACGTGTCCACCACCCAGGTCAAGATCATCCTCAAGGCCCCGGGCATGACGCCCTCGGAGGTCGAGGCGCGCATCGTCGCGCCCGTCGAGCAGGAACTGCTGGGCATTGCGCACCAGTCCATGCTGCGCTCGCAGGCCAAGTACGCCATTGCCGACATCACGCTCGACTTTGCCGACGGCACCGACATCTACTGGGCGCGCCAGCAGGTCAGCGAGCGCCTGGCCGGCGTCATGGGCGACCTGCCGCCGGGCATCAGCGGCGGCCTGGCGCCCATCACCACGCCGCTGGGCGAGATGTTCATGTTCACCGTCGAGGGCGACGCCACCCTGGCCGAAAAGCGCAAGCTGCTCGATTTCGTCATCCGCCCGCGCCTGCGCGGCATTCCCGGCGTGGCCGACGTGAACACGCTCGGCGGGCTGGTGCAGACCTTCGAGGTGGTGCCCGACATGGCCCGGCTCGCGGCACGGCGCGTGTCGCTGCAGCAGTTGCAAGAAGCGCTGGCCGCCAACAACCGCAACGACGGCGCAGGGCGCCTGTCCAGCGGCGAAGAGTCGCTGCTGGTGCGCAGCGACGGCAGCATTACCAGCCTGGACGACCTGCGCGCCATTGCCGTGCGCGTGCAGGACGGCCTGGCCCTGGCCGCCCCGGTGCGCGTGGGCGACGTGGCCGAGGTGCGCCTGGGCGCGCTCACGCGCTACGGCAGCGTCACGCAGAATGGCCAGGGCGAGGCCGTGCAGGGCCTGGTGCTGGGCCTGCGCGGCGCCAACGCGCGCCAGCTGGTGCACGATGTGCAGGCGCGCCTGCAGGAGATCGAAGCCAGCCTGCCCGAGGGCATGGCGATCGTGCCGTTCTACAACCGCGGCAGTCTGGTCGAGCGCGCCGTGGGCACGGTGACCAAGGCGCTGGCCGAGGCCATCGCCCTGGTGCTGGTCCTGCTGCTGCTGTTCCTGGGCAACCTGCGCGCGGCGCTGGTGGTGGCGCTCATCCTGCCGCTGTCGGCCCTGGCCACGTTCGTGCTCATGCGCCAGTGGGGGCTGTCGGCCAACCTCATGTCGCTGGGCGGCCTGGCGATTGCCATCGGCATGCTGGTCGATGCCGCCGTGGTGGTGGTGGAAAACATCGAGGCGCGCCCGGTGGAGCCGGGCACGCCGCGCCTGCACGCGCTGTACCGCGCCACGCAGGAGGTGGCCACGCCCGTGGGCGCGGGCGTGGCCATCATCATGATCGTGTTCCTGCCGCTGCTCACCCTGCAGGGGCTGGAGGGCAAGCTGTTCGGCCCCGTGGCGCTGACCATTGTGTTTGCGCTGGGCGCGTCGCTGCTGCTGTCGCTCACGGTGATCCCGGTGCTGGCCTCGCTGCTGCTGCGCCCGCATGCGCCCGGCCACCACGCCAGCCCGTGGCTGGTGCGCAAGCTTGAAGCGGGCTATGCCCCGCTGCTCGACGCCGCGCTGCGCCACCCGCGCGCGGTGGGGGCGGGGGCCGTGCTGGCGCTGGCGGGTGCGCTGGCGCTGTTCCCGTTCATCGGCAAGTCGTTCATGCCGTCGCTGGACGAAGGCGACATCATCATGCAGGTGGAAAAGCTGCCTTCCATCAACCTGGAGCAGTCCGCCGCCACCGACCAGGCGCTGCAGCGCCACATCCTGGCGCAGGTGCCCGAGGTCGAGCGCATCGTGGCCCGCGTGGGCTCCGACGAGCTGGGGCTCGACCCCATGGGGCTGAACGAAACCGACAGTTTCCTAGTGCTCAAGCCGCGTGCCGCGTGGCGCTTCAAGACCAAGGAGGAACTCATCGACGCCATCCGCGCCGCCGCCGAGGCCGTGCCCGGCGTGAACCTGAGCTTCACCCAGCCGATCGAGATGCGCACCTCCGAAATGCTCTCGGGCGTGCGCGGCGACCTGGCCGTGAAGGTCTTCGGGCCGCAGGCGCAAGAGCTCTCGCGCCTGGCCGAGGACATCGTGCAGGTGCTGCAGGGCCTGCCAGGCAATGAGGACGTGCTCACCACCAAGAACGACGGCGTGCAGTACCTGCGCGTGGCCATCGACCGCCTCGCCGTTGGCCGCCTGGGGCTGACGGTGGAGCAGGTGCAAAACGACCTGCGCACGCTGGTCGAAGGCCAGCGCGTGGGCGTGGTCATGCAGGACGCGCGCCGCGTCCCCCTGGTGGTGCGCGGCGGCGACGACCTGCGCCTGTCGCCCGAGCGCTTTGCCGCGCTGCGCCTGCCCGTGCCGGGCGGTGAGCCGGTGGCGCTGTCGCAGCTGGCGCGGCTGGAGGTGGTGGACGGCCCGGTGAAGATCGAGCGCGAGCAGTCCTCGCGCATGGCCGTGGTGCGTGCCAACGTGCGCGGCCGCGACCTGGTGGGCTTCGTGGCCGAGGCCCAGGCCGCCGTGGCCCGGCAGGTCAAGCTGCCGCCGGGCTACAGCCTGGCCTGGGGCGGGCAGTTCGAGAACCAGCAGCGCGCCGCCGCGCGCCTGGGCCTGGTGGTGCCGGTGGCGCTGGCCCTCATCGTCGGCCTGCTGTTCGCCACCCTGGGCAGCCTGCGCCAGGCGCTGCTGGTGTTTGCCAACATTCCGCTGGCCCTGGCGGGCGGCATCGTGGCCCTGGCGCTCACGGGCGAGTACCTGTCGGTGCCGGCGTCGGTGGGCTTCATCGCGCTCATGGGCATTGCCGTGCTCAACGGCCTGGTGCTGGTCACCTGCTTCAACCAATTGGCGGCGCGTGGCCTGCCCATCCATGAGGTGGTGCGCCAGGGCGCGCTGCGCCGCCTGCGCCCGGTGCTGATGACGGCCAGCATCACCGCGCTGGGGCTGATTCCGCTGCTGCTGGCCACCGGGCCGGGCTCGGAAATCCAGCGTCCCCTGGCCATCGTGGTGATTGGCGGGCTGGTCAGCTCCACCCTGCTCACGCTGGTGCTGCTGCCGCTGCTGTACCGCCGCTTTGGCCTCTCCACTCCTTCCCCGCGCGCCGCAGGCGCTGTTTCACCATGACTGCCGAACCCGCATTGCCCACCCCCGACTGCCTGCTCACCCTGGCGCTGCCCGTGGCCCTGGAGGACGACGTGCTCGACCTGTTGCGCACCCTGCCGCACATGGCTCCGGGCTTCACCCTGGTGCCGGCGCAGGGCATGGGGGCGCACATCCACCTGGCCTCGTCCATGGAGCAGGTGCAGGGGCGCGCGCGCCGCGTGCTGGTGCAACTGGCCGTGGCGCAAAGCCAGGTGCCCCCGCTGATCGACGCACTGCGCCAGGCCCTACCGACTCCGCAGATCGCCTACTGGGCCGCGCCGCTGCTGGCCTTTGGCCGCCTTGGGAGCCTGTCATGAGGGGTACCACAGACCGTTGCCTCACGGCGCTGGCCTGTGCCGCCGCGCTGGCCAGCGGCGCCCGCGCCCAGGAGATGCCGGCGCAGGTGCTGCCGCCCCCCGCCACCGTGCAGCAGGTGCTCGCGCAATGGCCCCAGGTGCGTGCCGCCGGTGCGGGCCTGGCCCTGGCCCAGGCGCGTGGCGAGCGCCTGCGCGCCGGCCCCCACGACTGGGTGGCCAAGGCAGGCGCCAGCCAGCGCCGCGAGCAGGGCGGCACGCGCTATGCGGAAACCGAGGTGGGCCTGGAAACCGGCATGCGCTGGCCCGGCAAGGTGGCGGCCGACCGCCAACTGGGCTCGGCCGTCGAGCAGGTGGCCGTGCTCGCCCAGGCCGACGCCTGGCACGAGGCCGCGCGCACCCTGCTGGCCGACTGGTTCGATGCCCTGCGCGCCGCGCGCACCGCCCAACTGCTGCGGGCCCAGGAGGCGCTGATGGCGCGCACGCTTGCCGCCATGCAGCGCCGTGTGGACCTGGGCGAGGCGGCCACGCTCGAATGGCTCGCCACCCAGGCCGAGCATGCCCGCGTGCAGGCCCAGGCCCGCCGCGCCGAGGCCCAGGACACGCTGGGCCGCCAGGGCCTGCTGCGCCGCTACCCCGGCCTGCCCGACCCGGCCAGCCTGCTGCCGCCGGACGACGCGCCCTGGCCCGCCGGGGCCCCGGCGGGCGATGTACGTGGCCCGGACGATGCCACGGCCTGGGTGGCGCGCATTCTTGACGACAACCACGAGCTGGAACTGGCCGAGGCGCAGGCCGGGCAGGCCCGCCTGCAGGCCGAGCGCACGCACCTTGAGCGCACCCCCGACCCCACGGTGGGCGTGCGCGCCACGCGCGAGCGCGGCGGGCAGGAGCATGTGCTGGGCGTCTACCTCTCGCTGCCCCTGGGGAGCGCGGGGCGCCGTGCCGACGCACAGGTCGCCTTGGCGCAGGCCGAAGTGGCGCGGCAGGACCTGGCAAGCACACGCCAGCGCGTCGAGGCCGAAGCCTGGCGCGTGGTGGGCGAGGCCGCGCAGGCCCGCGCCACGCTGGCCCAGCAGCGCAGGGCGCTGGCCTACAGCGAGAAAAGCGCGGCGCTGCAGGCCCGCGCCTACGCCCTGGGGGAGAGCGGCCTGGGCGACTGGCTGCTGGCGCAGCGTGGCGCCCTGGACGCCCGCCTGGCGGCGGAAACGGCCGCGCTGGATGCCCAGCAGGCGCAGGCCCGCATGCTGCTCGACGCGCACCGCATGTGGACGCCCCCGGGCCATGGCACGCCCGATGGCGGGTATTGATCGTTTGCTATTGAAAAGAGAGCTTCCAGCGCTTACCAGATAAGCGCTGGAGGCCAAACGCCTTCAAATTCCAGGCGGGGCGGGCTGATCCGCCGCGCGCAGCACCAGGGCGGCGCGCAGCCCCTGGGCCTGCCCTGGCGGCGGCGACTGCAGCACCAGCGTGCCGCCCTGGCGCTGCACGATGGTGGACACGATCGACAGGCCCAGCCCGTAGCCCGGCACATGCGCCGCCGCCGCGCTGCGGGCCGGGGGCGTGTGGCCGTTGCGCTGGTGGCGCTGCCGCAGCGCGTGCGCGCGCTCGGGCGAGAGCCCGGGGCCCTCGTCGCTGATGCTGCAGGTGGCGGGCACCTCCACCGCGATCGTCACCGGCCCGCCGGGGGCGTAGCGCACGGCGTTTTCCACCAGGTTGCGCAGTGCGATGGCCAGCGCGTCGAAATCGCCGCGCACCCATACGTCCTCGCTCTCGGGCAGCACCAGGTGCAGGCGCTGCAGCAGCGCGGGGTCGGACCAGAATTCCTGCGCCACCACGGCGGCCAGCTGGCCCAGGTTCACGCGCTCTTGCGCCAGGGCCGCGCCCGACTCGGCGCGCGAGAGCTGCAGCAGCTTTTCGCTGCGCCGGCCCAACTGGTCGAGCGCGTCCAGCGCTTCTTCCACGCGCTGGCGCGCGGGGCCGTCCGCCACCTGTGCCAGCGCGGTCTGCAGGCGCAGGCGCACGGTGGCCAGGGGGGTGCGCAGCTCGTGGGCGGCGTTGGCGGCCAGGGCGCGTTCGGTGTCCAGCGCGCCTTCGAGGCGCTGCAGCAGGTGGTTGGCGCTGCCCACGATGGTTTGCAGCTCGGTGGGCAGGGGCTGCGCTGGCGCCAGCGGAGCCAGGTGCCTGCCGTCGCGCTGCTGCAGTTCGCGGGCGATCTGCCCGGCAGGCGCGAGCACGCGCTGGGTGACGGCGCGGATCAGCCAGCCCAGCAGCGGCAGCACCACCAGCAGCGGCACCAGCAGGCCCAGCAGCGTGCGCGTGCGCGTGGCCTGGCGGTGCGCCAGCGGGTCGCCCGCGTGGATGTACATGGGCAGGCTGGGGTGGGCCAGGGTGTAGATGCGCAGGCCGGCGTATTCGTGAAAGCCGGTGTCCAGCGGCACCGGCAAGGGGTAGTGCGGCGCGTCGGCCGAGCGCAGCAGCAGCTCGTTGTCGGTGTTCACCACCTGGTACAGCAGCACGTCGTGCTTGGCGCCGTGCAACTGGCTGTGCGGCACCTCCAGCCGGAACAGCGTGCCGTCGCGTTCGGAGGGCTTCTCGTGGTTGCGCGCATCGTGCGCCGCCAGGTCGAGCAGGCGTTCCGCGCTCTCGACCAGCCCGGCGTCGAGCTGCTCGGCCAGCTCATGCTGCACATACCAGGCCACGCCCAGGCTGATGGCCACCCACACCAGCGCCACCCAGGGCAGCAGGGCGCGCGTGAGCGACCAGGACAGGCTGCGCTGCTTCATGTGCCAGGGGCGGCGGTGTTGAGCTTGTAGCCCAGGCCGCGCAGGGTCTGGATGCGCTCGCGCCCGATCTTGCGGCGCAGGTTGCTGATGAACACTTCCAGCGTGTTGCTGCTGGCGTCGGCGTCCAGGCCATACAGGGCGTCGAGCAGGCTCTCGCGCGGGTGGATGCGGTCGGGCCGCTGCGCCAGCACGCGCAGCACGGCCCATTCCTTGGCGGTCAGCTCCACCGCCTGGCCGTCGAGCTGCACCGCCGTGCGGCCCAGGTCGATGGCCAGGCCGGGCAGTTGCAGCACGGCGCTGGCGGCGCCGCTGCGCCGGCGCTCCACGGCGCGCAGGCGCGCCAGCAGCTCATCGGGGTCGTAGGGCTTGACGAGGTAGTCGTCGGCCCCCGCGTCCAGGCCCTGGATGCGGTCGGTGATCTGGTCGCGCGCGGTGAGCACGATGACGGCCGCCTCGGGCAGGCGCGCGCGCAGCAGGGGCAGCAGCGCCAGGCCTTCGCCGTCGGGCAGTTGCCAGTCCAGCAGCACGGCGCCCCAGTGGGCCAGCGGCAGCAGGGTGCGCGCGGCCTGCAGGCTGGCGGCGCACTCGCACACGAAGCCCTTGGCGCCGAGGAATTCGGCCAGGGCGCTGGCCAGGGGGAGGTCGTCTTCGACCAGCAGGATGCGCATCGCAGCTCAGCGCCCGCGCAGGAACAGCGCGTCCAGCTCTTTCATCGTGAGCTGGCGCCAGGTGGGCCGGCCGTGGTTGCACTGGTCGCTGCGGTCGGTGGTTTCCATCTGGCGCAGCAGGGCGTTCATTTCGTCCAGCGTGAGTTTGCGGTTGGCGCGCACGGCGCCGTGGCAGGCCATGGTGGCCAGGATTTCATTGCGCGCGCGCTGCACTACGGTGGTGGCGTCGTGCGCGGCCAGCTCGGCCAGCACGCTGCGCGCCAGCTCCACCGCGTCGCCCTGGGCCAGCGTGGTGGGCACGGCGCGCACGGCCAGGGTCTTGGGGGAGAAGGGCACGACCTCCAGGCCCAGCGTGGTCAGCACTTCGGCCGATTCCTCGGCCGTGGCCACTTCCTGCGCCGTGGCGGCGAAGGTGGCGGGGATCAGCAGCGGCTGGCTGGCGATGCGCGCGCCGCCGTCCACCTGGGCCTTGAGGCGTTCGTAGACGATGCGCTCGTGCGCGGCGTGCATGTCCACGATGACCATGCCCTGCGCGCTCTCGGCCAGGATGTAGACGCCGTGGATCTGCGCCACCGCGCGGCCCAGGGGCCATGCGGGCTCTTCGGCGGCGGGCGGCGCAGGCGTGGCCCAGGTCATGGGCGGCGGCTCTGCCACCCCCTGTGCGGGCGTGGCCGCGGGCGCCGCAGACGGCGTGGGCTGCCACAGCGCCTGCAGGTCGCTGACCTTGTGGCCGGGGCGCTCTTCAAATTTGATAGCTGCTTGCGCTTGTCTTGTAAGCGGTTCAGAGGGTTTTCTATCTGAATCGCTTTCTGGTAAAGCGCTGGCAGCTACAAAAGGCGGAGCAAGCGCCGCCGCGCGCGGCGCGGCCAGCGCGTTCTCCACGGCGTGGCGCACGGCCTGGTGCACCTCGCGGCTGTCGCGGAAGCGCACCTCGATCTTGGTGGGGTGCACGTTCACGTCCACGCGCGCCGGGTCGATTTCCACGTACAGCGCATAGACCGGCTGCTTCTGGCCGTGCAGCACGTCCTCGTAGGCGCTGCGGGCGGCGTGCGTGAGCACCTTGTCGCGCACGAAGCGGCCGTTGACGTAGCAGTACTGGTGGTCGGCGCGCGCGCGCGCGGCGTCGGGCAGGCCGGCGCGGCCCGTCACGGTGACGGGGCCCGCGCGGTGCTGCACGGCCACGGACTGGGCCACGAAGTCCTCGCCCAGCACGTCGGCCAGGCGGCGCGCCAGCGCGTCCTGCGCCTGCCCCGCGCCGGGCACGAAAGTGGCGCGCCACTGCTCCACCAGCTTGCCTTCGTGCCAGATGGCGAAGCCCACGTCGGGCCGCGCCAGCGCGTGGCGGCGCACGGCCTCGACGCAGTGCGCGAGTTCGGTGGCGTCGCTCTTGAGGAACTTGCGCCGCGCCGGGGTGGAGAAGAACAGTTCCTTCACCTCCACCGTGGTGCCGTGGCTGCGCGCCGCGGGGCGGATCTCGCCGCTGCGCGCGTCGAGCAGGAAGGCGCTGGCCTGCGCCTGCGGGCGCGACAGCAGCGCCGTTTCCGACACCGAGGCGATGGCCGCCAGCGCCTCGCCGCGAAAGCCCATGGTGGCCACGGTCTCCAGGTCGTGCAGGCTGGTGATCTTGCTCGTGGCGTGGCGGCGCAGCGCCACCGGCAGCTCGTCCTGCGGAATGCCGCAGCCGTCGTCCTCGACGCTGATGAGGCGCACCCCGCCCGCCAGCAGCCGCACGGTGATGGCGCTGGCGCCTGAATCCAGCGCGTTGTCCACCAGCTCGCGCACCACCGAGGCGGGGCGCTCGACCACCTCGCCGGCGGCGATCTGGCTGATCAGCTCGTCGGGCAGGTCGCGGATGGGGCGGCGGGGGAGCGGGGCCGGAGCGCCGGCGGCGGAGAGGGGGGGGCTTGCATTCACCGGGGGAATTCTAGGAGCTGCGGATAATGCGCGCTTTGCCCTTGGGCGCACTCCGTTTTTTCATGGAACTCGTCAGCTTTCTCATCGACTTCATCCTGCATGTGGACAAGTACCTGGAGGCCTTCGTCGCCAACTACGGCGCCTGGGTGTACGCGCTGCTGTTCCTCATCGTCTTCGTGGAGACGGGCGTGGTGGTCATGCCCTTCCTGCCGGGCGACTCGCTGCTGTTCATCGTCGGCGCGCTCAGCGGCGCGGGGCTGCTGAACTTCCCGCTGGCCTGCGCCATCCTGCTGGTGGCGGCCATCCTGGGCGACCAGTGCAACTACACCATCGGGCGCTATTTCGGGCCCAAGGTGTTCCAGTGGGAGGATTCGCGCTGGTTCAACAAGCGGGCCTTCGACCAGGCGCATGCGTTCTACGAGCGCTACGGCGGCATCACCATCGTGCTGGCGCGCTTCATGCCCTTCATCCGTACCTTCGCGCCGTTCGTCGCCGGCGTGGCAGCCATGGGCCGGGGCAAGTTCTCGGCCTACAACGTGGGCGGTGCGCTGGTGTGGGTGCTGGGCATCTGCACGGCGGGCTATTTCTTCGGCAACCTGCCCTGGGTGCGCCAGCACCTGGAGAAGATCATCTGGGGCCTGATCCTGGTGCCGGGGCTGATCGCCCTCTTCGGCGCCTGGCGCGCCGGGCGTAAAACGGCGTAACCATTTCGCCCCGCCAGAAACAACATCGCCCGCGCGTGGCGGGCGAAAAGGGCCGGCGGCGGGTGTTTCAGCGGCGCCGGGATTTGCTCATTTCGTTGCCGATCACCGCGCCTGCTGCGGCGCCGCCCACGGTACCCAGCGGGCCGCCGAACAGCACATGGCCCGCCACGCCGCCAGCGACGGCACCTGCGGCGGTACCCAACTGGTTGTGGGTCGGTGCGCTGGCGCAGCCGCCCAGGGCAAATGCGGATGCCAGCGTGGTCACGGCAAGCAGGTAACGGGTCTTCAGCACGGTGTTCTCCTTCTGGGGGTTCAAGAGGCCTTCACTGTAGGCCTCTTGATGGGAGCGCCTGTTACCAGCCGTGTCGCCTGGAGGGTCAGGCCAGCGGCGTGTTGCGGTAGGCCATGGGCGTTTCGGGCACGGGGTAGCCGGCCGTGCCGAAGGTCTCGACGATGGCCTTGTGCGTGTCGAAATACACCTGCCAGTAGTGGTCGGTGTGCGTGTAGGGGCGCACGCACAGCTTCGGGCCCTCGGGGGTGAATTCCAGGATCTCGATGTCCGGCGCCGGGCTGGCCGCCACGTTGGGGATGGCGGCGATCACCGGCTTCAGGCGCGCGATGGCGTCCAGCGGGTTCACGCTGTTGGCCACCTTGGCCACGCAGTCCACGCGGCGCACGGGCAGGGCGCTGTAGTTCTGGATGTTGTCGCCGAAGATCTTGCCATTGCCCACCACGGTCATCACGTTGTCGGGCGTGGTCAGGGTGGTGGCGAACAGGCCCAGCTCCGTCACCGTGCCGACCACGCCGCCCGCGCTGATGAAGTCGCCCACCTTGTAGGGGCGCAGCACCTGCATGAACACGCCCGCGGCGAAGTTGCCCAGCATGCCGCTCCAGGCCGCGCCGATGGCCAGGCCCGCGCCCGCCAGCAGTGCGGCGAACGAGGTGGTCTTGACGCCGAAGATGTCCAGGATCGCCAGGATCAGGATGATGTTCAGCACCACCGAGGTGATGGAGTTCAGGTAGTTCGCCAGCGTGGAGTCGATCTTGCCGCCGCGTGCCAGCAGCTTGCCCATGAGGCCAACGGCCAGTGCGATCAGCCAGCGGCCCACGATCCAGGCGGCAATGGCCGTGAGCAGCTTGATGCCGAACTCCGTGCCCTGGGTGGAGAGGAAGTGCCAGATGTCCTGCGTGTTCATGGTTGCTCCGGGTGAAGATGAAAAAACGCACAAGTGTAGGCAGCGCCATGGCAGCCGACTGTGGACAACTGTGAACCGGCCCGGGTCAGGCCCGGGGCAGTCATACCGCGCGGCTGCGCGCCAGCGGCGGGTTCTTGGCGAAGTAGCGCTGTATGCCGCGCATCAGTGCGTCGGCCAGTTGCACCTGGTAGGCCGCCGAGCGCAGCTTGGCCTCTTCCTCGGGGTTGCTGATGAAGGCGGTCTCCACCAGCACGCTGGGGATGTCGGGCGCCTTCAGCACGGCGAAGCCGGCCTGCTCCACGCGCGGCTTGTGCAGCCGGGCCATGCCGCCGATCTCGCCCAGCAGCACGCTGCCGAGCTTGAGGCTGTCGTTGATCTGCGCCGTGGTGCTCATGTCCAGCAGGGCGCGCTGCACGTGCTGGTCCTGGCTCTTGACGTTCAGGCCGCCCACCAGGTCGGCCTGGTTTTCCTTGTTGGCCAGCCAGCGCGCCGCCGTGCTGGAGGCGCCGCTCTGGCTCAGGGCGAACACGCTGGCGCCGCGCGCGCTGGGTGTGGTGAAGGCGTCGGCGTGAATGGAGACGAACAGGTCGGCCTGCACGCGCCGGGCCTTCTCCACGCGTGTGCCCAGGGGCACGAAATAGTCGCCGTCGCGCGTGAGGAAGGCGCGCATGGGGTTGCCGCCGACGCTGGCGGCGTTGATGCGCTCGCGCAGCAGGTGCGCCACTTTCAGCACCACATCCTTCTCGCGCGTGCCGCCGGGGCCGATGGCGCCGGGGTCTTCGCCCCCGTGGCCGGGGTCGAGGGCCACGATGATGAGCCGGTCGGTCTGCCGCCCGCCGGCGGGCGCGCGCGGCGCCGGGCTGGGGGGTGGCGCGGCCGCCACCGGGGGCGTGGCGGCCGGCGCGGGCGGCTTGGCGGGTTCGGGGCGCTGGCCATGCTGCGCGATCAAGTCGCCCAGCGGATCTGCTGGCGGGGGCGATGCGGCTTCGGCGTGCGGCGCGGAGGCTGAGGGCGCGTCGTTCAAATGCTCGGCGATCAGCGCTTCAAGCGGATCGACCGATTTCGCCGGGTACAGGTCGAACACCAGGCGGTGCTGGTAGGCGGCCACGGGCGTGAGCGTGAACACCTGGGGCACCGCCGCCTGTTTCAGGTCGATCACCAGGCGCACCACGCCGGGGGCGTTCTGGCCCACGCGGATGCCCGCGATGTTCGGGTCGTCGGCGCGCACCTTGGCCACCAGTTCGCGCAGCGCGGGGTTCAGGTCGATGCCCTCGATGTCCACGGCCAGGCGCGGCGGCTGGGACACGAAGAACTGCTTGGCCACGAGCTTGGCGTCGGACTCGATGGTGACGCGCGAGTATTCGGGGGCCGGCCACACGCGCACGGCGACGATGGTGGCGCCGCGGGCGATTTGCTGCACGCCCAGCAGCAGCACCAGGCTGCCCCCGCGCAGCAGCGCGCGGCGGGCCTGGCTCTTAGGGGATTTCATGGCTGCAGCCCTTCCAGCAGGGCCTGGCCCGGCGCGGTGAACGCTTTCAACGTGGCATGCCTTTGCATCTCGTCGATTGCTTCCAGATAGATAGCTAGATCCGCAGGCGGGGCAAGCCCCGCCGCCTTTTCCGGCCATTCTGCCAGCTTGAGGCCGGGCGTGGCGAAGATGTCGCGCAAGCCAGCATCCTCCCATTCGCGCGGATCGTCGAAGCGGTAGAAGTCGAAGTGCCAGATGGCCAGCCCGCCCGCCTCGTGCGGCTCCACCACGGCATAGGTGGGGCTTTTGATCCGGCCCTGCACGCCCAGCGCCCGCAGCAGGTGGCGCACCAGCGTGGTCTTGCCCGCGCCCAGGTCGCCGTGCAGGGTGATGTAGGCATGGGCCAGTTGCGGCCGGGCGGCCAGCCTGCGGGCCCATGCCGCGGTGTCGTCCTCGCTGTGCCAGGTGGCATGTGCCACGGCTAGGGCCGGGGCGCTTTCTACAATCGGGCGATGGTGCAGGACGGAAGTCAATGGGTTCCTCGGATTCAGGAGTGGGCGCGCGAGCTGGGATTTTCCCAAATCGGCGTCACGGGTGTGGACTTGTCTTCGGCAGAACCTGGATTGATGCAATGGCTGGCCCAGGGGTTCCATGGCGACATGCACTACATGGCCGCCCACGGCCTGAAGCGCGCGCGGCCGGCCGAACTCGTGCCTGGCACGGTGAGCGTCATCACGGCGCGCATGGACTACCTTCCGCGCACCACCCCCGAGGGCTGGCAGGGGGTGGAATGGGAGCGCCTGCGGCACCCCGGGGAGGCCATCGTCTCGGTCTACGCCCGGGGGCGCGACTACCACAAGGTGCTGCGCGCGCGCCTGCAAAAGCTTGCCGACCGCATCGCCGAGGCCGCCGGGCCGTTCGGCCACCGGGTCTTCACCGACTCCGCCCCGGTGCTGGAGGCCGAGCTGGCGCGGCGCAGCGGACAGGGTTGGCGCGGCAAGCACACGCTGGTGCTCTCGCGCGAGGCCGGGTCGATGTTTTTCCTGGGCGAGATTTACGTGGACATGGCGCTGGCGCCCACGGCGCCGGTCACGGCGCATTGCGGCAGTTGCCAGGCTTGCATGGATGCGTGTCCCACGCAGGCCATCGTGGCGCCGCACCGCGTCGATGCGCGCCGCTGCATCTCCTACCTGACCATCGAGCATGCGGGGGAGATTCCGCTCGCATTGCGCCCGCGCATGGGCAACCGCATCTACGGCTGCGACGACTGCCAGCTTGCCTGCCCGTGGAACAAGTTCGCGCAGCCCAGCCCATTGCCCGACTTCGACGCGCGCGCCGGGCTGACGGGGCAGCAGCTTGTGCACCTGTTCGGCTGGGACGAGGCGACCTTCCTGCGCCAGACGGAGGGCGGCCCGATCCGCCGCATCGGCCACGAGCGCTGGCTGCGCAACGTCGCCGTGGCGCTGGGCAACGCGCTGCGCGCCACGGGCGACCCGGCCGTGCGCGCGGCGCTGCAGGCCCGCGCCCAGGACGCCAGCGCGCTGGTGCGCGAGCACGTCGCCTGGGCCCTGGCGCAAGAGGCCGCGTGAGGGCGGCTCCTATTCGGCGGCCTGGGCACGCCACTGGGCCAGCAGTGGCCCCCTGCGCTCCTGAGGCAGGCGCTCCACCGCCAGCAGCAGTGCGGCCACGTCATCGTCTTCGCAATACAGGTAAGCCAGGGGCACGCCCAGCGTTCGGGCGATCAGCCGGGCCGTCTTGACCGGCGGCTCGTGCGCTCCCAGCTCGTACCGGCTGATCCGGGCCCGGCTGGCCGATTCGTCGATGCCGATTTCCACGCCGACCCTTTCTTGCGGCCACCCCAAAGCTTCGCGCATTGACCGCATCCTGCGGCCAATGACGGTGCTGTCGTAGGCAGGCTCAGAACCCATGTCACGATTTTTGTGACTGTGTTGCCGTTAGTCGTCACGGAAAATGTGACATCGATTTGCCATACTGGAGGCTGTTTTTCCTTCCCGGTACGAGTGAATCGCCGCTGCCGGCCGTTTGCAGCGCCGGCTGGAACCAGGGAGAGGGAGCGGTCTGGCATGTGGGCCCGGCCGTGCGTCATCGCGTGAATGAAGACCGCGTGTGCCCGCTTTGCCGGCTGTTGAGAGGTGTGGAGTGAATATGTGGCGCACGTTCCGGTCATTGTTTGGCCGCTGGACCCAGGCAACCATCGCGGTAGTGCTGGGCGTGCTGTGTGTCTGGCTGGCGCTGGCGGGGTACTGGGCCGTCCTGCTGGACAGCCACGAGGCCCAGCGGCGCTACGCCGCGCAGCAGACCTGGCTGCGCGTGGAGCAGATGGCCCAGGCCATCTCGGTGCAGGTGCAGACGCTGTTTTCCGGGCTCGACTACACCTCGCGCCAACTGGCGGGGGCGTACGCTGAGGGACATGGCGGCAACTTTCAGCGCGCGGTGCAATCGTCGCTTGACGCCTATCCCCAGGGCACGTTCGTGCAGATCGCGGTGGCCGATGCCGAGGGCCGGATGGTGTTTTCCAGCCTGGAGCGCCACGGCAAGCCGCTGGCGGGCGTGTCGATCCGTGACCGCGAGCATTTCCAGGTCCATGCGCGCCAGCAGGTACAGGGCTTGTACGTCGGCCGGCCGGTGCGGGGGCGTGTGTCGCAGGAGTGGACCATCCAGCTCAGCCGGGGGCTGTACCGCGACGGCCGGTTCATCGGCGTTCTGGTGCTTTCCGTTTCCCCGGATTACATCGGGCGCTACTTCCACACGCTGTTCGAGCGCACCGACGACGTCGTGGTGCTGGTGCGCGAGGATGGCGCCTATCTGGCGCGCTCGCAAGGGCAGGACGCGGTGCTGGGGCAGTCCGTTCCGCCCGAACGCGTGCAGTTGTTCATGCCGGGCCGCAGGCAGGGGACCTACGAGACGGTGGCAGCGGTGGATGGCGTGGCCCGGCTGTATGCCTGGCGCCGGGTGGAGGGGTATCCCGCCATCGTCAGCACCGGGCTGGAGCGCGGCACGGCATTCGCCTCGGCGGAGGAAGCCATCGCGCGCGGCGTGGAGCGCAACGCCGTGGGCTCGGCGTGCATCGTCCTGGGGTCGTTGCTGACGGTCTGGCTGGCGCTGCAGCGCCAGCGCAGCGATTGGCTGCGCATCCGGCAGGAGCGCCGCTTCGCGCGCCTGGCGCAGGAGGTGCCCGGGGGGCTGTTCCAGGTGCGCATGGCTTCCGACGGCAAGCTCATCGTGCCCTATGCCAGCCCCGGGTTCTTTGACGTCCATGGCGTGGCCGCGAAGGCGTTGGCCGGGTTCGAGGTGGACTTCATGCACTGCGTTCACCCCGAGGACCAGCAGCGCGTGCGGGACGCGGTGCAGGCGAGCGTGCGCGCGGGCGTGGCCTGGGAGCAGAAGTACCGCATTTGCACGCCCGATGGCGAGGTGCGCTGGCTGCATGGCCAGGCCCGGCCGCAGCAGGACGAGGACGGCGCCCTGGTGTGGCACGGCTATCTCCACGACATCACCCGGGACCAGGCGATGCAGGAGGCCACGCGCCTGAGCGAGGAGCGGCTGCGCCTGACCGTGGGGGCCGTGGGCGACGGGCTGTGGCAGTGGCACTGGCCCTCGGGCCACGTGGAGTGGGACGCACGCTGCTACCAGATGCTGGGCTTTGCGCACCGGGCGTTCGCGCTCACCTTCGACACGTTCATGGACCGGGTGCATCCGGCCGACAGGGCGCGTGTCCAGGCGCAACTGCAGCGCCACATTGAGGAGGGTGCCGACTTCCGGGTGGAGATGCGCCTGGCGACGGCCGATGGCCGCTGGCTGTGGGTGGAATCGCGCGGGGAGGTCACGCAGCGCGGGACGCAGGGCGCGCCCTTGCGCATGCTGGGCACCCATACCGACATCCAGCAGCGCGTGGAGCAGTCCCGGTTGATCAAGGTCTTGTTCGACCGCAGCGGCGCCTTGATCGTCATGGCCAATGCAGGGCGCGAGATCCTGTACGCCAACGAGCGCGCCGCGCAGGTGTTCGGCATCGAGACCGGCGTGCAGGCCGAGGCGCGCTCGTTCCGCGAGGTCCACACCAGCGACGAGAGCTTCGCGCGCTTCGGCAGCTTCTACGAAACGCTCAAGCAGTGCGGCACGGCGCGTACCGAGTGGCCCTTGCGCACGCGCGAGGATAAGGCGCACTGGTTCGATATGCTGGGCTCGCTGCTGGACCCCGAGGACCCTGCCAGCGACGTCGTCTGGACCCTGATGGACACCGATGCGCGCCACCGCGCCGAGGCCGCCCTGGGCGAGGCGCAGCGCAGGCTCGAGGCGCTCATCGAGCATTTCCCGGCCGGCATCCTGGTGACCGACGCGGCCGGCGGGCAGGTGCTGGCCGTCAACCACATGCTGGTGGCGGTGCTGGGGCTGGAGGGGCCGCCCGCGTCCCTGGTGGGCAGGCCCGTCGCGGCACTGACCGATCGCCTGGCGCCGCTGACGGATGCTGCGGGCGGCGCCTGGGGGGCGCGCAGCGAATCCGCGGTGGGCAAGCGGCTGCAGTCGCTGCCCGATGGCCGCTGCCTGGAGGTCGAGAAAATCACCCTGCGCGACGGCGCACACCACCTCGGCCAGTGCTGGGTGCTGCACGACGTGACCGAGCGCAGGCAGCGCGAGTCGCTGCTGGAGAGCATGGCGCTGACCGACGGGCTGACGGGTGTGCCCAACCGCCGCGCCTTCATGGCGCGGCTGGACAGCGAGATCGGCCGCCTGCGCGCGGGCGCGCTGGCGTCCTCGGCCCTGCTCATGCTGGACATCGACCACTTCAAGCGCGTCAACGACACCTACGGCCACTCCGCCGGCGATACCGTGCTCAAGCACCTGGCCGCCGTCATCACCCAGGCCTTGCGCAAGGGCGACATGGTGGGGCGGCTCGGGGGCGAAGAGTTCGCCGTGCTGCTGTCCGACGCCGACGCCTCAGCCGGCTACCGGCGCGCCGAGCGCCTGCGCGAGGCGGTTGCCGCGTGCGCGGTGCCGGTGGACAAGGCCGGAGACATCCGCTGCACCGTCAGCCTCGGGGTGTGCGCGATGCAGCGTGGCGACGCCTCGGCGCAGGAGTGCCTGGCGCGGGCCGACGCCGCCCTGTACGCCTCGAAACGCAACGGGCGCAACCAGTCCACCGTGTGGACCGAGGACTTGCCCGAAGCCACCCATGCTTGATACATTTTTGATAGCTGCTTGCGCTTACCCAGAAAGGGTTTGAGCAGGTTTTTGCTTGAAAATCTAGCGCGGCAGCCCCAGCGCGAACGGCAGGCTGGCCAGGGCCAGCAGCGTGGAGAGCGTGACCAGCCCCGCCACGTACGCGCCGTTGTAGCCCATGCGCGCCGCGAGCACGTAGCAGCTCGACGCGGTGGGCAGCGCGGAGAAGGCCAGCAGCACGGTGGTCTGCGTGGCGTCCAGCCCCAGCAGGCGCGCCACGGCCCAGGCCAGCAGCGGCAGCAGCAGGTGGCGTATGCCCAGCAGCAGCACCGACAGCAGGCGGTTGTGCTGCAGGTGGCCCCACTGCATGCCCGCGCCGGCGGCCATCAGGCCCAGCACCAGGGCGGCATTGCCGATGCGCGAGACGGTGGGCGCCATCCAGCCGGGAATGGCCAGGCCCAGCAGGTTCGCCGCCAGGCCCGACACCGTGGCGATGATGAGCGGGTTGCGCAGCAGCTCGCGCAGGAAGTGGTGCTCCCCCTGGCGCGCCATGGGCCAGACGGCGGCCACGTTGAGCAGCGGCACGCACACCCCGATGAGCACGGCGATCATCTGCAGCCCCTGGCTGCCCGCCACGCGCTCGGCCAGCGCCAGTCCCATGAACGAGTTGAAGCGGAACGCCACCTGCGCCGCGCCAGCATGCTCGCGCGCGGGCATATGCCGCCCGATGCCGGGCAGGCGCGGCAGCGCGTAGGCCAGGGCGATGCCCCCCAGGCACAGCAGCAGCCCGGCGGCCATCAGGCCCGAGGCCTCGTGCACGTTGATGGGGTTCCTGACGATGGACTGGAACAGCAGCACCGGGAACAGCAGGTAGTACACCAGCCCCTCGACGGGCTGCCAGACCGCCCGGTTGAGTGCCGTGAAGCGGCAGATGAGGTAGCCGCCGAGAATCAGCGAGAAATCCGGGAAAAGCAGTTGTGCGTAGTTCACCGGGCGAGCGTAGCGCAAGAATGCGAGGCCTCCCTTACTGGTAGGCGCGCGGAATGTGGTCTGTCCATGTTTTTTCCCTGACCAGGCTGCCGTTTTGCCGCAAGGTTTTGGTGAAAGTGACGTGAAAATAGGCAGTATCCGATGCAATCATCGCCGTGGTGGCAAGGTCTATTTCATTGCCCGCAATATTGAATACGTTTCTGCGTTCGCCATGGTATTGGGCGTTGGCAGGCGTGGCGTCATTCACACTCCAACGGTACGACTCACTCGATTGGTATTTGTTTTCGCGAATGAGCCAGGTAATGTCGCTGGCCGTCGTGAATTTCGAATCGCCGGTTTTTTCATCACGAACGCTGTTGAAAACCGGGTTGTGCTTTTCCAGTTCCCTGCCAAAAGGCGCGACATCGCTGGGCTCTGGCGGGGGCAATGTGCAGGCCGGATCGGTTGCGTTTGCCACAGGGACTTTCGGTAACTCGAGCCATGTGTTCTCGCCCAGCAAAAGATGCGTGGTGCCTGGCGTGGGACTGGGCCAGATCATGGGAAATTGCGCATTGGCGACGGCTAGGCGGATGCGGTGGCCCGGCTGGAAGCGCCACGTGGTGAAGTGGATCGAAGTGGCCAGCGTGGTCGGCTCACCTGGTACCAGCGCTGCGGGCGCAAGCCGTGAGAAGCGCTGGGAAGGATTGATGGCCGCACCACTGACCAGCGACACCTTGCCATCCGGGGCGACGTCCTCCAGGCGCACCGTCCATTGGTAGAAGAGGGCATCCGCCGCCACGCGCAAGCGCACTTGCGGCATGCCCATGATGTCGATGGCCTCGGTCAACGGGGCCGAGTCGTAGACCAGGCTGTGGGCATCGTCCGCTGCCATGTCGCCCGTTTGCTCGCCCCACCAGCCGCCTGCAGCCATCCCGGCGCCAGCACGGTAGCGCAGGCTTTCGGTATTTTCCTGCGATGAAGGGGTATCGCCTAGTTTTTGCGCAGCGTGCGGATAGAGGCGCTGGGTGCTGCTGCCGTCCAACGGCCACTGCTTGTGGCAGCGCCAAAAACCAGGAACGGTGGCCAGATCGGTGGCGGGCGCGTGCCCGGTGCGCATGAAGGTCGTCCAGCGCGGCTCATTCAGGATGCCATTGTCCACGCCTTTGAGCCAATAATCCCACCAGCGCAGCGCCTTTTGACGCCACTCGTAATTGGGGCCGGGCACGCCGTATTCTGGCCATGCATGGTTCCATGGCCCGATTTCCGCAATCACGGGCGCCTTGGCGGTATGGCTGACTTCCATGACGAAATCGCGATAGCCATCGAGCAAACCGCCGATCAAATAGGCGGGAACCTCCAGGGGTGCTTTGAATTTGACGGATTCCTTGCGCCAGAAGTCACCATCCTGTTGCTGGCGCAGCCAGGTGAATAGCCAGGGCTCCTTGTCGAACCTGTTCTTGAAGTAATTTTCATCAATGCGGTAGTCCGGGCTTTGCGGCATGGCATTGTCGGTGTCGATTTGATGCGCATAGGAATCTATGTGCAATGCGCCGTCAATGTAGTGCACGTCGTTGTAGAAAAGATCCGTCGAACCATGCGCCGCGATAATGGCCTTGAGCGCAGGCGGTTTCCTGTGGGCCGTCATCAGCGAATTGAAGGCGCTCCATGAAAGGCCGTACATTCCCACCTTGCCATTGGACCAGCTCTTTTGGGATAGCTGTGCGATCAGCTCCTCGGCATCGGAAATCTCTGCTTCGGAATATTCGCTGACGGGAATGCTCCCTTCGCTTGCGCCTGTGCCGCGAACGTCCACCCTGGCAACGACATAACCACGCTTGGCAAAGTAGGCACCATATTCGTAGTCTCCCAGCGCAAAGAAATCATCCTTGCGATAGGGCAGCATCTCCATGATCACCGGGAAGGTCTCGCCAGGCGTTCTGGCGGAAGGGCGATAGTATGTGACGGCCAGATGCACGCCATCTTTCATTTCAAGCGTGCCGTTCTCCATTGAAAAATCATAATGCCGGGCTTCTTCTGGCACCTTGGTATCGCCGGAACAGCCGATCAAGCCGCATGCCAGCAAGAAGCAGGCTGTCAGTTTTCTCATGGCGGTTGCGCTCCATCTCATCGTTTTTCTCCGGATGATTTTTTTGTTGCTTGAATGTGTGAATCCCGACTGACGGAGGAATCGTAGCCAGGTGGCGGCAGCATTCACACGCAATAACCTTTCATCATGGCCGTGGCGGCGGTTTCTGGCAAGCCGGTGGGGGGAATCCCGGGTGTCCCAGTCGGGCGCATCGGTTCGCGCTGCGGATTTTCTCCGGCCAGCAGGTGGGATTTTCCTGAAAATCCCACCGCTGATTCATGGTGAATAAGAGGTTCCCGTTTGCTGGCCTGGGCAAGGCCAGCAGGGCAGAATGCCAGGTTTTGACCTGTGTCGGGCAGGCCGCCAGGATGGGCCTGGCGGGCCGGACCCGTGCCGTATGCACCACACCCGCCCCGAACCCTGTCCGTCTGTGCTGCCTGCACCGCCTGTACCGCCTGTACCGCCGGACGTTAGCGATGCCAGCATCGATGCCTTTGCCGACGCGCTGTGGCTCGAGGAAGGGCTGTCGCGCAACACCCTGCAGGCCTACCGCAGCGACCTGCGCGCGTTCGCACGCTGGCTGGCACCGCAGGGCCGGGAACTGCTGCAGGCGGGCGAGGCCGATCTGGGCGCCTATTTCGCACACCGCCATGGCCAGACCCGCGCAACCACGGCCAACCGGCGGCTCACGGTGTTCAAGCGCTTTTTCCGCTGGGCGCTGCGTGAGCACCTCATGGCGCAGGACCCCACGGTGCGCCTGCAGGCCGCGCGCCAGCCGCTGCGCGTGCCCAAGACGCTGTCACAGGCCCAGGTCGAGGCGCTGCTGGCCGCACCCGACGTGGCGCAGCCGCTCGGCCTGCGCGACCGCACCATGCTGGAGCTGATGTATGCCAGCGGCCTGCGCGTGAGCGAACTGGTCACGCTCAAGACCTTCCACCTCGGCATGGCCGAAGGCGTGCTGCGCGTCATGGGCAAGGGCGGCAAGGAGCGCCTGGTGCCGTTCGGCGAGGAGGCGCGCGCCTGGCTGCAGCGCTACCTGGCCGAGGCGCGCGGCGCCATCCTCGGCGGGCAGCAGAGCGACGACCTGTTCGTGACCCAGCGCGGCGCGGGCATGACGCGCGTGATGTTCTGGGTCATCGTGAAGAAGCAGGCGCAGTTGGCGGGCATCACCGTGCCGCTGTCGCCGCACACGCTGCGCCACGCTTTCGCCACGCACCTGCTGAACCATGGCGCCGACCTGCGCGTGGTGCAACTGCTGCTGGGGCATGCGGACATCTCCACCACCACCATCTACACCCACGTGGCGCGCGAGCGGCTCAAGGCGCTGCACGCGCAGCACCATCCGCGCGGGTGATGAGGCGCTGGCATCGAATTGGCCTCTAGCGCCCGTCCATGAAGCGTGGGCGGCTCTCTATTCGATAGCGTATGCAGGTGCCGCGTGCGGCACCTGACGGCTATTCCTCGGCGTTCAGGCTTTCGGCCCAGATCAGCGCGTTCATGTGCGCCATGTTGATCTGGTGGTTCGACAGGTGCAGGGCATCCGCCGTGCGGGCGAACGCCGCGTCGTCGCCGCTCTCGCAGGCGCGGGTCAGCTCCAGGAAGGGCGCGAACACGCCCTTGTTGTGCAGCAGCGCCTCGATCACCGATTCGGGCAGGGCCACCGATTCGAGCGCGCGCTCCATGGGCACGCCCAGCATGGTGTCGAGCATGGAGAACACGCCGACGACGAAGGCGTTGTCGCATTCCTCGGGTGGCAGCAGCTCGGCCGCCAGCAGCTCCATCAGGCGCCCGCGCACCACGGCGGTCTGGCCGACGGCGGGCGGCGAGCCGTCCTTGCGCGAGGTGGTGAGCAGCAGCGCGGCCCAGCGGAACAGCTTCTTCAGCCCCAGGATCATCACCGCGTGGCGGAACGAGGTGATCTCGCACGACAGGCCGAAGCCCGACGAATTGATGAAGCGCAGCAGGTTGAACGACAGCGTCGGGTCCTTCTTGAGCAGGTCCTCGATTTCCGCCGTGGTGGCCTGTTTGCGCACCAGGTTGATGAGCTGGATGATGGTGGCCTGCGAGGGCCGGATGGTTTGCGCCTTGACGATCGACGGCTTGGCGAACCAGTAGCCCTGGAACAGCTTGACGCCCAGCAGCGACATGCGCTCGTGCTGCTCGGCCGTCTCGACCTTCTCGGCCACGATCTGCGCCTTGGGTGCGTGCAGGCGCGCGTGCTTGACCAGGGGGCCGCACAGCTCGGGCCGGAAGGCCGCCATGTCGAGCTTGATGAAGGCGGCGTGCTGCAGCCAGCTCACGTACGGGGGCATCAGCGCGCGCTGGTCGAGGGCCAGGCGAAAGCCGCGCTGGCGCAGGGCCTCGAAGGTCGGCAGGCGGCTGGCGATGTCCTCGGCCGTGGCCTTGTCGTGCAGCGTGGGCACTTCGAGCACCACTTTCTCGGGGTGGATCAGCTCCAGGTGGCCGCCGGCCAGGCTGTCGTGCGTGCAGTTGATGAAGACGATCTTGCGCCCCACCAGGGTCTCGGTGTCGGCGTAGGACAGGGCGTTGAACAGCAGCGCCGCATCGCTGGCGGCGGTGTGCGCGTCGTGGGCCGTGGAACGGTCGAACAGCTCGTAGCCGAACACGGCGCGGCGTTCGTCGACGATGGCCTGGCGCGCGATGATGGCGACGTTGCCCTGCTCTTCTGCGCTCTCGGCGGGCATCGTGGCTGCGGTGTCTGGGTTACTCGACATGGGCGCTATCGGATGGGTGGCAAAGCTGCACGGATTCTAGGCGGGCCGCCTGCGGGGCCGCAGGAGGCTTGGTTAACGATTGTGCCCGGTGCGCGGGGCGCGCCGTGGGCATTCACGCTTCGGTGACGTGGTCGGCCCAGGCCAGGGCCTGCAGGTGGGCCATGTTGATCTGCTGGCTGCTCAGCTGCAGCGAGGCGGCGGCGCGGTCGAACAGCGCGTCGTTGCTGCTTTCGCAGGCCTGCGCCAGCGACAGCAGCTCGCCCAGCGGGCCGGCATGGTGCAGCAGCGCGTTGGCCACGGGCTCGGGTACCGACAGCAGGCCGAGCGCCGACTCCATGGGCATGCCCAGCATGACGTCGAGCAGCGAGAAGATGCCGGTCACGAAGGCTTGGTCGGCCTCCTCGGGCGGCATGCATTCGGCGGCCAGCAGCTCCATCAGGCGCCCGCGCACCACGGCGGTCTGGCCCACCGAGGAGGGCACGCCGCCGGTGCGCGAGGCGGTGAGCAGCAGCGCGGCCCAGCGGAACAGCTTCTTCAGCCCCATGAGCATCACGGCCTGGCGGAACGAGGTGATCTCGCGCGTCATGCCGAAACCCGCCGAATTGATCAGGCGCATGAGGTTGAAGGCCAGGCCCGCGTCCTTTTTCAGCACTTCCTCGATGGCGTCGGTGCTGGCCTGCTGGCGCACCAGGTTGATGAGCTGCACGATGCTGGCCTGGCCCGGCGACAGCAGCTTGGCCTGCACCAGCGCCGGGCGCGCGAACCAGTAGCCCTGGAACAGTTGCACGCCCATGGTGGAGACCATGTCGTACTGCTGCGCGGTCTCCACCTTCTCGGCGATGAGCTCGGCGCGCGAGTGGCGGCCTGCGTAGCTGATGAGCACGGCCACCTGGTCCGGCGCCAGCACCGACAGGTCGAGCTTGATGTAGTCGGCCAGCGGCAGCCAGGCGGCGTAGGCCGATTCGAGCACGGTGTGGTTGAACGCCAGGTGGAAGCCGCGCTCGCGCAGCCCGGTCAGGATGGGCAGGCGCGCGGCCACCTCGTCCTTGGCGGCGTGGCCGAGCGGCGGGATTTCCAGCACCACCTTGTCCGGGTCGAGCAGCTCCAGGTGGCCGCCGGCCAGGCTCTCGTGCGTGCAGTTGACGAAGATGAGCTTCTTGCCCACCAGCTCCTCGGTGCCCGCGTGCGACAGCGCGGTGAACACCAGGATCACGTCGGAGGCCGCCGTGTGCCCCGAGACGCTGCGCGAGCGGTTGAACAGCTCGTAGCCGATCACCACATGCTGCCCGTTCACGATGGCCTGGCGGGCGATCATGGAAATGGCGGATTGCGCACTGCCTGCGGCAGCGGTGGGGGCGGGAGCTTGGGACATGGAGGGTGAACGGATTTCGGGGCCAGCGGCGATGGTCGATTGTAGGAAGGAACCAGGGTTGTCCAGAGCCTGGGCTTGCGCCCGGTTACATCTGGGCCAGCCAGCGCATCTCCGTCTCGCTGAAACCGGCGGCCCGGCGGGCGCTGTCGTTCAGCGGCGGCTTGGGGCGCGGCGCCTCGTAGCGCTGCGCCAGCACGGGGTAGTGGGCCTCGGGCTCCAGCCCCTCGCGCGCGCACAGCCAGCGGTACCAGCGGTTGCCGATGGCCACGTGGCCGATTTCCTCGCGCAGGATGGTGTCCAGGATGTCCACCGCCGCCAGCGCGTCGGGCGTGCCCACCTGGCGCAGCTTGGCCTGGATCTGCGGCGTGGCGTCCAGGCCGCGCGCTTCCAGCGTGCGCGGCACCAGGGCCATGCGCGCCACGATGTCGTGCGCCGTCTTCTCGCACATGGTCCACAGGCCCTGGTGGGCCGGAAAATCGCCGTAGTCCCAGCCCATGCCCTGCAGGTGGGCGCGCAGCAGGCGAAAGTGCCGGGCCTCCTCGGCGGCCACCTGCAGCCAGTCGAGGTGGAACGCGCGCGGCATGCCGTCGAAGCGCCATACGGCGTCGAGCGCCAGGTTCATGGCGTTGAATTCGATGTGCGCGATGGCGTGGACCAGGATGGCCCGGCCTTCGAGCGTGGCCGGCGAGCGGCGCGCCACGGCGGTGTGGTGGCGCAGTTCCGGGCGCGGCGGGCGGCCTGGCAGCAGGCTCCCGTCCAAGGGCGGGGGCGGCGCTTGCGGCGCTATTGAAACAGTAGCTGCTTGCGCATGCAGGGCAAGCGCTGCGGCGGCTTTTTCTTCAGGGTCTGGCAGGCACAAGGCCTGCAATGCGCATTGGCGAAGCTCCATCCCTACAATTGTAGGTTTTGCAAGAAGAGCGACACAAACGCGACGCAAGGCACGAAGGAGACAAGACGGCGATGGCGATCTATGAACTCGATGGCGTGGCCCCGCAGGTGCACGCGACGGCCTGGGTGGCCGACAGCGCCCAGGTCATGGGCAATGTGACGCTGGGCGAGGACGCCAGCGTCTGGTTCGGCACCGTGGTGCGCGGCGATACCGAGAGCATCGCCATCGGCGCGGGCAGCAATGTGCAGGACGCGAGCGTGCTGCACGCCGACTTCGGCAAGCCGCTGGTGATCGGCGAGCGCGTCACCGTGGGCCACCAGGTCATGCTGCATGGCTGCACGATTGGCGACGAATCGCTCATCGGCATCGGTGCCGTCGTGCTCAACGGCGCGAAGATCGGCAAGAACTGCCTGGTGGGCGCGGGCGCGCTGGTGACCGAGGGCAAGGAGTTCCCCGACGGGTCGATGATCCTGGGCAGCCCGGCCAAGGCGGTGCGCCAGCTCACGCCCGAGCAGATCGAGGGGCTGCGCCTGAGCGCGCGGCACTATGTGGACAACGCGCGGCGCTTCCGGGCCGGGCTGCGCAAACTGGATTGATGTGGAATTGGATGTCTGAACTGCACAAGTTTTTGTTCGATGGCATGCCCGTGCGCGGCTCCATCGTGCGCCTGACCGACGCCTGGGCCGAGGTCCAGCGCCGGCGCGCCAGCAACAGCGAAACCGGCGCCTACGCGCCGCCCGTGCGCGAGCTGCTGGGCGAGATGCTGGCCGCCGGGGTGCTGATGCAGTCCAACATCAAGTTCAACGGCGCCCTGGTGATGCAGGTGCATGGCGACGGGCCGGTCAAGCTCGCGGTGGCCGAGGTGCAGTCCGACCTGGGCCTGCGCGCCACCGCCTCGGTGCAGGGCGAGGTGCCGGCGCAGGCGCGCCTGCCCGAGATGGTGAATGCCGGCGGCGCGGGGCGCTGCGCCATCACGCTCGACCCGAAGGAGCGCCAGCCCGGCCAGCAGCCCTACCAGGGGGTGGTGCCGCTGCAGGGCGCGGCGGGGGACAGGTTCCAGAGCCTGTCGCAGGCGCTCACGTTCTACATGCTGCAGTCCGAGCAGCTCGACACCATCCTGGTGCTGGCCGCCAACGACCAGGTGGCGGCGGGGCTGATGGTCCAGCGCATGCCGCTGCAGGGCGAGGCCAACCTGGCGGGCGCCGCCGGCCCGGGCGCGGGGGCCGACCAGAACGGCCACAACGAAGACTACAACCGCATCGCGCACCTGGCCGCCAGCCTCACGCGCGAGGAACTGCTCACGCTGGACGTGGACACCATCCTGCGCCGCCTGTTCTGGGAGGAGAAGCTGCTGCATTTCGCGCCCCAGCAGGGCGCGGCCGGGCCCCGCTTTGCCTGCACCTGCTCGCGCGAGCGCGTGCGCAACATGCTGCGCAGCCTGGGCGCGGAAGAGGTCGAGAGCATCCTGGCCGAGCGCGAGACGGTCGAGGTCGGGTGCGAGTTCTGCGGCCAGCAGTACCACTTCGACGCGGTGGATGCGGCGCAGATCTTCACCGGCCCGGCCGAGCTGGCGCCCGGGGCGAAGACGGTGCAGTAGCCCGGCGCGGCGCCGGGCAATACCCGCGGTAATACAAGCCAAATCGGCCTCCAGCGCTTGCGTGGCAAGCGCTGGCAGCTATCAATGGATGAGCGCCGTCAGAAGCTGTACTTGGCCGTCAGCTTGAGCTTGCGCGGCTCGCCGTACACGTCGGTGCCCCACTGCGTGGAGTAGCCGACGGCGCGGTAGTAGACCTTGTCGAACAGGTTGGTCACGTTGAGCTGGATGTCCCACCGTGGCGCGGGCTGGTAGCCGACGACCACGTCCGCCACGGCGTAGGCGCTTTGCTGGTTGCGCCAGGCCAGGCCCGCCGTCGTGCCCTCGCTGTACAGGCGGCTTTGCCAGTAGACGCTGGCGCCCGCGCGCCAGCGCTGCCATGCGCCGTCGAAGCGGTACAGCGTGGACAGCTTGAGCATGTTCTGCGGATTGGTGCTGGTGGTGAAGCGCCGCCCGACGTTGGCCGGGTTGGCGTCGCGCACGTAGCGCGTGTCGGCATAGGTGTAGCCCAGGCCGACCTGCCAGCGCGGCGTGACGGCGCCTTGCAGTTCCAGGTCCACGCCCTTGGTGCGCACCAGGCCAGAGGCCTCGGAGCACGACGTCTCGGGGTACGTCGGGCAGGCGCTCTGGTCGTCCAGCGTGCGCGCGCGGTTGGTCTGGTCGATCTGGAAGTAGGCCAGGCTGGCGTTCAGCGCGCCGCCGAAGTATTCGCCCTTGACGCCCACCTCGTAGTTCTCGCCCACGATAGGCTTGAGGATGTTGCCGTCGATGCCCTTGGCCGTCTGCGGGTTGAAGATGTCGGTGTAGCTCGCGTAGGCCGTGTGCTGGCGGTCGATGTCGTAGGTCAGCCCGGCGTAGCGCGTCGCGTTGCGGTTGACCTTGTAGCTGCCCGAGCCGCTGTGGTTCTCGTACTCGTACCAGTCCAGGCGCGCGCCCAGCAGCAGCTTCCAGCGCTCGGCCAGGTGCAGGTGGGTGGCGGCGTACACGCTGTCCTGCGTGGTCACGTTGTTGCCGGTGGTGGTGAAGGTGCCCGTGGGCTGGGGCGTGGCGCGCGGGTCGTGCGTGAAGATGTCGATGCCGTTGATGCGCGCGGGCGACCAGGTGCGGTTGTAGGTGGTGCTGTCCAGCATCTGGCGCGTGGCGCCCGCCACGGCCTGGTGTTTGCGGCCCAGCAACTCGAAGGGGCCGGCGGCCGACACGTCGTAGTTCTCGTGCCGGTAGGCGTACTTGCCGCCCCAGACCGACTGGTAGAACTGGTTGCTGGTGTCGTCGGCCGAGGCGCGGTAGGTGGCGGTGCCCAGCAGGTCCAGGTCGCGCCAGGTCTGCAGCGTGGCCAGGCGCAGCTTCCAGTCGCCGCCCAACTGGTGCTCCAGCGTGGCGAAGGCGGTGCTCACGCGGTTCTTCGCATACTCCCAGTCGTTGCCCGCGAAGGTCGAGCGCGGCAGGTTCAGGTGCCCGCCGGTGCCGGAGATGGGCAGGTCGTACCAGAAGTGGTTGGTGAAGTCCGTCTGGCGGTAGGCGCCCGCCGTGAGCAGCGTGCGCTCGCCCAGGTCGGCCTCCAGCACGCCGTAGAGCAGGCCGTGGTCATGCCGCTCCACGTCGCGGAAGGTTCGGGAATCCTGTCCTGCCGCCACCAGGCGGCCGCGCAGCGTGCCGGCGGCGTTCAGCGGCCCGCCCAGGTCGGCCGTGAGGCCGTAGTCGTCCCAACTGCCGGCGCTGGCGCTGACCGATCCCTGGAACGCATGCGTGGGCCGCTTGTGCACCATGTTGATGGCCGCCGAGGGGTTGCCCGCGCCCTGCGCCAGCCCGGTGGCGCCGCGCACCACCTCCACGCGGTCGAACAGCGCCATGTTGGCCTGCGAGCTGGGCGTGAAGCTGCTCCAGGCGCTGGTGAAGCCCTCGTACATCACGTTGGCGCTGAAGCCGCGCGCCGTGATGTTGGGGCGGCCCACGCCGTCCGCGTTGCTCAGGAACAGCCCCGGCGTGCCCTTGACCACGTCGACGATGCTGGCCATGGCCTGGTCGTCCATGCGCTGGCGCGTGATGACGGTGGCGGACTGCGGCGTCTCGCGCAGCGACAGCGGCAGCTTGGCGGCGGTGCTGGCCGCGCGCGTGGTGTAGCTGCCCGAGCCTTCGGTGGTGCCGCTCGCGTCCGCCTCGGCCACCACCTTCACTTCGGCCAGCGTGGTGGCGCCGCTGCTCTGGGGGGCTGGGTGGGCCGGGGCGCGTTCCACGGTGAAGGTCTTGCCGTCCTGCGCGCGCACCACGAGGCCGCTGCCGGCCACAAGGCGCTCCAGCGCCTCCTGCGCGGTGTACTCGCCGCGCAGCGCGGGGGCCGTGCGGCCCTGGGCCAGCTCGGAGGACAGGAACACCTGCACGCCGGCCTGCCGCGCCAGGGTGCCGATGGCGCGGTCCAGTGGCGCCGGGGCGATGTCCACCGGCACCCGCGCCGGCTGCGCGTGGGCGGCGCAGGCAAGCAGCAGGGCGGCGGCGATGGGGGCCAGGCGTGGGGCGCGCGGCGGGCGGGGGGATGGCATGCGGTTTTCTCCTCGGTGTGTATGAAAAGACGAACAAAGGCGTTCAGGAGAAGTTGTCGTATGGCGCGCGCGAAACCCTGCCTCGCTGTACAAAAAAATTCCGTTGGATGGAGACGGAGGGGTGTGGTGTCTCAAAAACAATAGCTGCCAGCGCTTGCCTGGCGGGCGCTGGAGGCCTTTTTTGCCCTGAATTACCGTGGGGCGGGCGTGATGTCCACGCTGCCGTCCGCATGGCGCTGCACCTGGGCGGGCGCGATGCGTGGCAGCAGGTCGAGCATCTGGTCGATGCGCGCCGTCTCGAAGACCCCCGAAACGGCTTGGCCGCCCAGCCGCCCGTCGTCGTGCAGGCGGATGGCGCCGCCGCGGTAGCGCTGCGCCTCGGCCAGGGCGTCGCGCAGCGGCGTGCGGTCGAACACCAGGCGGCCTTGCTGCCAGGCGCCGGCCTGCGCTGTGTCCACGGCCTGGAGGACGGTGGCGCGGCCGTCTTCGAGGCGCAGGCGCTGGCCGGGCGCCAGCAGTTGCGGCGCGCCTGCATCGCCCGGGCCGTGCACCGCCACGCGCCCTTGCAGCACCGTGACCTGCACCCGCTCCTGCGTGCGGCGTACGTCGAACACGGTGCCGACGACGCGAATGCGCGCGCCGGCGGCGGCGACCTCGAACGGGCGCCAGGTGGACGGCGCCACGGCAAAGCGCGCCTGCCCCTGCCGCAGCGCCACGCGGCGGCTGCGCAGGTGCCAGGCCACGTCGAGCGCGGTGGCCGTGTCCAGGGTGAGGGTGCTGCCGTCGGCCAGCGCTACGTCGCGGCGTTCGCCGATGGCGGTGGCATGGTGTTCGGTGCGCCAGGCCGGGTCGGCCCAGAGCAGGGCGCCGGTGGCGGCGGCCAGCACGAGGGCGGCCACGCCGCCGTTGCGCAGCGCCTGCCGGCCCGTGCCGCGCGGCGCCCGCGCGGGCGGCAGGGGGAACAGCGCGCGCAGGGCCTCGCGCTCGGCCTGCAGCACGGTGTCGAACGGGTGGCTGGCCTCGGGGGCGTGGTGCCGTGCGCGTGGTGCGGGGTGTACGGGTGCCCGGGCGTGGGGCGGTGTCATGGCGCCGCCAGGTCGTGCAGGGCCTGGTCCATCGCGCCGCGGCAGGCGGCGGTGCCGAGCGCCAGGTGCTTTTCCACCGTCTTGAGCGAAATGCCCAGGTGCCGCGCGATGTCCTGCTGTGCCATGCCGTGGATGCGGTGCATGACGAACACGTCGCGGCGGCGCGGCGGCAGGGCGTGGATGCAGTCGGCCAGCAGGGCCAGGCGCTGGCGGCCCTCCAGGATGCGCGCGGGGTCGTGGCTGTCGGGCAGGGCAACGTCGGGCAGGGTGCCGGTGCCGCCGGTCCATTGGGCGTGGCGCTGTTCGATCCGGCAGCGGTCGATGGCGCGGCGCGTGCACACGGTGCGCAGGAAGGCCAGCGGCGTGCGCGGCGGGGCAGGCGGGCGCTCGATGAGTTCGGCGCACACGTCGTGCACCACCTCGCGGGCCATGGCTGCATCGGACCAGCGCGCCACGGGGCCGCGCCAGACGTGGGCGACGAGTTCCTCGTAGTGGCGCACGAGCGTGGCCATCAGGGGCGGGGTCGGACCGAGGAACAGGGAGGGCACGCGGGGCGGGAGGTCGGGTGGGAGGAGTCCGTGATTTTATTTGAGACTAGTTCTCATTCTCTGTTTTGTGGCATCCACGCAACAACCGTGCATGTGCCGTGCCCGGGTCTTATAGAGACGGTTTGTTTCCGGTCTCTTGCGGGGCAGCGACAATAGCCCCCTTTGTCGTTCCCATAAGGAATATCTTCATGCGCAAAACACTTGTTGCCCTGGCCATCACCACATTGGCCGGCGCTGCCCTGGCCGCCGACCTGCGCGTGGGCCTGAACCCTGCCTACGAACCCTTTGAGTCCAAGACCGCCACGGGCGAGATCGTCGGCTTCGACGTGGACATCGCCAACGCGCTGTGCGTGCAGATCCAGCGCAAGTGCGTGTTCGTCGAATCGGAGTGGGACAGCATCATCCCCGGCCTGCAGGCCAAGAAGTACGACGTGATCGTCAGCTCCATGTCGATCACCCCCGAGCGCGCACGCGTGGTGGACTTCACCAACCGCTACTACAAGACGCCCAGCGCCATCGTGGTGAAGAAGGGCACGAAGTACGACGGCCCGGCCTCGCTCAAGGGCATGAAGATCGGCGTGCTCAAGGGCAGCACGCAAGAGAAGTGGGCCCTGGGCGAGCTCAAGCCCGCGGGCGTGAACGTGGTGCCCTACCAGTCGCAGAACCAGGTCTACCTGGACATCAAGGCCGGCCGCCTCGACGGCACCGTGGCCGACAAGGTGGAAGTGCATGGCGGCTTCCTGCGCAAGCCCGAAGGCCAGGACTTCGGCTACGTGGGCGCCGACCAGTACGACCAGAAATACTACGGCGAAGGCATCGGCATCGCGCTGCGCAAGGGCCAGGGCGACCTGAAGAAGCAGCTCAACGACGCCATCGCCACCATCCGCGCCAACGGCACCTACGCCAACATCGCCAAGAAGTACTTCGACTTCGATCCGTATGGCCAGTGAGCCGCGCAGCCGTGCCTGACCCGCGATGCGTGACTACTACCTCGCCATCCTGAATGGCTCGCTGCTGACGGTGGCGGTGTCGCTGGCGTCGCTCGCGGTGGCCACGCTCATCGGCCTGCTGGGCGCGGCGGCCAAGCTCTCGGGCCGCCGCCCGCTGGTGTGGCTGGCCACCAGCTACACCACGGTGGTGCGCGGCATTCCCGAGCTGCTGATGATGCTGCTGATCTTCTACGGCGGCGCCATCGGCCTGAACAACCTGCTCGAAGCCTTCGGCTACGAGGAGGGGGTCGACCTCGACCCCTTCATCGCCGGCGTGCTGACCATCGGCTTCATCTACGGCGCCTACATGACCGAGACCTTCCGCGGCGCCATCCTGGCCATCCCGAAGGGCCAGATGGAGGCCGCCTGGGCCTTCGGCATGGGGCGGGCGCAGACCTTCGTGCGCATCACGCTGCCGCAGATGGTGCGCTACGCGCTGCCCAGCTTCACCAACAACTGGCTGGTGCTCATCAAGGCCACGGCGCTGGTGAGCCTGATCGGCCTGCACGACATGACCTACCTGGCCAAGCAGTCCAGCGCCGCCGTGCGCGAGCCCTTCGCCTTCTTCCTGTTCACCGCCGCGCTGTACCTGGTCTATACCTCGCTGTCGCTGTGGGCGCTGCGGCGCCTGAGCGAGCGCTACAGCCTGGGCGCCGACAAGGTGCAACTGCTATGAACTGGAGCGTGATTTTCGAGCCCGACACGCTGGCGCTGTACGGGCAGGGCCTGGTGGTCACGCTGCAGCTCACGCTCTACAGCCTGGGGCTGGGCGCGGTGCTGGCGCTGGCCTGCGCGCTGGCGCTGGTGAGCCCGCGCGCCTGGCTGCGCTGGCCGGCGCAGACCTTCACCTACTTCATGCGCGGCACGCCGCTGCTCATTCAGGTGTACCTGATCTACTACGGCGTGGCCCAGCTCGAATGGGTGCAGGCGCGCTGGGACGCGGTGTGGCCCTGGACGCAGTTCAAGGAGCCGTTCTTCTGCACGCTGCTGTCGTTCAGCCTGAACACGGCGGCCTACACCGCCGAGACGCTGGCCGGCTCGATCCGCGAGACCCACAAGGGCGAGGTCGAGGCGGCGCGCGCCATGGGCATGGGCCATGGGATGCTGATGCGCCGCATCGTGCTGCCCAGCGCCATCCGCCGCATGCTGCCGGCCTATGGCAACGAGGTGGTGATGATGCTGCACAGCTCCAGCCTGGCCAGCACCGTGCCGGCGCTGCTCGACCTCACCGGCGCGGCCAGCCGCGTCTATGCCGACTTCTTCCTGCCGTTCGAGGCCTACCTGTTCGCCGCGGCGATCTACCTGTGCATCACCTTCGCGCTGATCGGCGCCTCCAAGCTGCTGGAGCGCCGCTTCCTGGGCTACCTGGCACCGCGCAAACACTGACACCCCGCCCCATGCACCGCAATTCCCCCGTCAAACTCCAGGTGGACGACATCCACAAGCGCTACGGCGCCAACGAGGTGCTCAAGGGCGTCTCGCTCACCGCGCACGCGGGCGACGTCATCAGCATCATCGGCAGCTCGGGCTCGGGCAAGAGCACGCTGCTGCGCTGCATCAACCTGCTCGAGCGCCCGCAGCAGGGCCGCATCCTGGTGGCCGGCGAGGAGCTGGCCCTGCGCCCGGGCCCGGGCGGCGCGCTCGAAGCCGCCGACCACCGGCAGCTGCAGCGCCTGCGCACGCGCCTGGCCATGGTGTTCCAGCACTTCAACCTGTGGGCGCACATGACGGTGCTGCACAACATCACCGAAGTGCCGGTGCACGTGCTCGGCCTGCCGCGCGACGAAGCGGTGGAGCGCGCGCGCAAGTACCTGCGCCTGGTGGGCCTGGAAGGGCGCGAGGACACCTATCCCAACCACATGAGCGGCGGCCAGCAGCAGCGCGTGGCCATCGCCCGCGCGCTGGCGGTGGAGCCCGAGGTGATGCTGTTCGACGAGCCCACCAGCGCGCTCGACCCCGAACTGGTGGGCGAGGTGCTGCGCGTGATGCAGGTGCTGGCGCAGGAAGGGCGCACCATGCTGGTGGTGACGCACGAGATGGGTTTCGCGCGCGAGGTGTCGAACCACGTCATCTTCCTGCACCAGGGGCTGATCGAGGAGCAGGGCGACCCGCGCGCCATCATGGCCAACCCGCGCAGCGAGCGGCTGGCGCGCTTCCTGTCAGGTAATCTGAAGTAGCTTGCTACTGAAAAAATAGCTTCTGGCGCTTGCCTGGAAAGGGTTCAGGCCGGTTTTTGCTATTTTTTCCTGGGCGAGGCATGGCGCGCAGGCGCGCTTGCGCGATTCGCTGTGGAATGTATGATTCATATATGTTTCATATGGACTCTACAGCATGGGCATCGTGAACCTGGACGACGACTTGCACGACCAACTGCGCAAGGCCAGCGCGGTGTCGTGCCGCTCGATCAACGCGCAGGCGGCCTTCTGGATCAGGATCGGCATCCGGTGCGAAATGAACCCGACCCTGAGTTTCAACGAGATCGTCACCAGCGAACTGCGGGCCGCGGGCGTGGCGGCACCGACGGTCAGCGCGGCGGCCACATGACCAAGCGGCCCGAGGAAATCGCGCTGCTGGCGGAGTCCGGCAGGCTGCTGGCGCAGGTGTTCGGCCACCTGGACCAGTTGCGCCTGGCCGGCATGTCCACCATGCAGGTCAACGATCTGGCCGAGCGTCTCATCGTCCACGAACTCAGCGCGCGCCCGGCCAGCAAGGGGCAATACGGCTACGCCTACGCGCTCAACGCTTCGCGCAACCACGTGGTCTGCCACGGCGTCCCGTCCACGGCGGAAATCCTGCAGGAAGGGGACATCGTGAACTTCGACATCACGCTGGAGAAGAACGGCTACATCGCCGATTCCAGCAAGACCTATCTCGTGGGCGAAGTGCCGCTGCCGGCCAGGCGGCTGGTGCAGACGGCCTACGAGGCGATGTGGAAAGGCATCCAGGCCGTGCGCCCCGGCGCCACGCTCGGCGACGTGGGGCACGCCATCGAGCGGCATGCCCGCCGCAATGGCTATTCGGTGGTCAGGGAGTATTGCGGCCACGGCATCGGCCGCGAGATGCACGAAGAGCCCCAGGTGCTGCACTGGGGCCGCCCGCGCACCGGCCTGGTGCTGCGCGAGGGCATGGTGTTCACCATCGAGCCGATGGTGAACCAGGGGCGGCACGCCGTGCGCACCGAAGACGACGGCTGGACCGTCGTCACGCGCGATGGGCAACTGTCCGCGCAGTTCGAGCACACCGTGGCCGTCACCGGGAATGGCGTGCGCGTGCTGACCTTGCGCGCCGACGAAAAGCGGCTGCACTGAGGCCGGAAAAGGCCGCGCCGCGCCGGCAATCTGCGGTGATGAACGAGGACACCAGATGGACATCAACAGCGATCTCGGCGAAAGCTTCGGCGCCTGGCGCATGGGCGACGACGCGGCCATGCTGGACATCGTCACCAGCGCCAACGTGGCCTGCGGCTTCCACGCGGGCGACCCTGCCGGCATTCTCGACACCCTGCGCGCCGCCGCGCAGCGCGGCGTGGCCGTGGGGGCGCATGTCGGCTACCCCGACCTGGCGGGCTTTGGCCGCCGCGCCATGGACCCGTCCAGCCGCGAGCTGGTGGCCGACGTGGTCTACCAGATCGGCGCGTTGCAGGGCCTGGCCGCCGCCGCCGGCACGCGGGTGCGCTACGTCAAGCCGCACGGCGCGCTGTACAACACCATCGCGCACGACGAACGCCAGGCGGGCGACGTCATCACCGCCATGCTGGCGTTGGACTCCGGCCTGGCGTTGCTGGCGCTGGCGGGCTCGCCGCTGATCGGCTGGGCGCGCGCGCGCGGCCTGCGCGTGGTGGCCGAGGCGTTCGCCGACCGCGCCTACCACGACGACGGCACGCTGGTCTCGCGCCGCCAGCCCGGCGCCGTGCTGCACGATGCCGACGCCATCGCCGCGCGCATGCTGCGCCTGGTGCAGACCGGCGAGGTCGAATCCATCACCGGCCGCGGCGTGCGCGTGCAGGCCGACTCCATCTGCGTGCATGGCGACAGCCCCGGCGCGGTGGACGCGGCGCGCGCCATCCGCGCGCGGATGGCGCAGGCCGGCGTGGTGCTGCGGCCATTCGTCTGTGACCCTAAAAACGGCAGTTGACCGCTTGCCATCTTCACGAGAACCGCATGGACACTGACTTTGGCTGCTTCGCTGACGTTCACCTGCGGGGTGAACACGCTACGCGCTCGCCAGCACCGCGCTCCCCGCGCCATGCGGCGTTGCTCCTCCTTGCGGGCAGGAGCCCGCCGCGTCGTCGCGCCTTGCCTGGCACGCCGATCACGGCACTGGCAAGCGCGTCCAACTACCGTTTTTAGGGTGATTGAGCCCATGCGCTTCCTGCCCGCCGGCGACAGCGCGCTGCTGGTCGAACTGCCCGATCTGGCCCACGCCATGGCGCTGCACCGCGCGCTGCGCGCGCGGCCCATCGCGGGGGTGCTGGAGGTGGTGCCGGCCGCGCGCACCCTGCTGCTCACCTGCCAGCGCGGCGCCGTGGCGCTGCCCGCCCTGGCGGCGGCGCTGCGCGCGCGTGCCGCCGAGGCCGTGGCGGACACCGGCGCGGCCCAGGCCGTGCCGGGCCGCCTGGTGGAGATTCCGGTGCGCTACGACGGCGAAGACCTGCCGGAAGTGGCCGAGCGGCTCGGCATTTCCGTGCGGGAGGTCATCGCGCGCCACACCGGCCAGCCCTGGCAGGCGGCGTTCGCCGGCTTCGCGCCCGGGTTCGTCTACCTGGCCGGGGGGCACCCCTGCTTCCAGCTGCCGCGCCGCAGCGTGCCGCGCACGCGCGTGCCGGCGGGCGCGGTGGCGCTGGCGGGCGGCTTCAGCGCCGTCTACCCGGCCGCCAGCCCGGGCGGCTGGCAGCTCATCGGCGTGACCGGCGTGCCCATGTGGGATATGCGGCGCACCGAGCCCGCCTACGTGCAGCCGGGCTTTCGCGTGCAGTTCCGCGATGCGTGCGCGCCGGGCGTGCATATCAGCCTGCCGGCGCGCCAGGAATCAGAACCAAATCAGGCTCAAGCGCCGGTGGATAAAGCGCAAGAAGCTATTGAAATCGTAGCGCCTGGCGTGCAAACGCTGGTGCAGGATGGCGGCCGCCACGGCATGGCGGGCCTGGGCATCGCGCCCTCGGGCGCGCTCGATGCGCCCTCCATGCGCGCGGCCAACCGCTTGGTGGGCAATCCCGTGGACGCGTGCGTGCTGGAGAGCCTGCCCGGCGGCCTGCAACTGCGCTGCCACGGGCGGGCCACGCTGGCCGTGACCGGCGCTGCCGTGCCGTTGACGCTGCGCGCCGCCGATGGCCGCGCATGGCCCGTGCCCAGCCATGCCTGCGTGGCGCTGGACGACGGCGACATCCTGGCCTTCGGCGCGCCGCGCGCGGGCGTGCGCAGCTACGTCGCCGTGCGCGGCGGCTGGCAGGTGGCCCCGGTGCTGGGCAGTTGCGCCACCGACACGCTGGCGCACATCGGCCCCCCGGCCCTGCAGGCCGGGCAGCGCCTGCCCGTGGGGGCCGTGCCCGCCGCGGCGCTGCAGGCCACGCAGGCCGCCGAGGCGCCACCGCCGTGGCCGCGCGCGGGCGACGAGGTGGTGCTCGACGTGGTGCTGGGCCCGCGCACCGACTGGTTCACGCCCGAGGCGCTGGCACGGCTGGCGCGCCAGCCCTGGCGCGTCACGCTGCAGTCCAACCGCGTGGGCATGCGCCTGGAGGGCGTGCAGCCCCTGCCGCGCAGCCGCATGGACGAACTGCCGAGCGAGGGCACGGTGCACGGCGCCATCCAGGTGCCCGCCAACGGCCAGCCCGTGCTGTTCCTGGCCGACCATCCCTTGACCGGGGGCTACCCCGTCATCGGCGCCGTGGCCAGCCACCACCTGGGCCTGGCGGCACAGATTCCGGTGGGCTGCAGCGTGCGCTTCAACGTCATCGCGCCGTTTTTCGAGGAGGTGTCTGGATGATCGCCAAGGTATTGATCGCCAACCGTGGCGAGGTTGCTGTCCGTGTCGCCCGCGCCTGCCGCGACTACGGCGTGCGCTCCGTCGCCGTCTATGCCGACCCCGACGCCGATGCCCTGCACGTGCACGCGGCCGACGAGGCCTGGGCACTGGAGGGCGTGCGCCCGGCCGAAACCTACCTCGACATCGCCAGGCTGCTGGACGTGGCGCGGCGCAGCGGCGCCGACGCCGTGCACCCGGGCTATGGCTTCCTGTCCGAGCGCGCGGACTTCGCGCGCGCCGTCATCGGCGCCGGGCTGGCCTGGATCGGGCCGCGCCCCGAGACCATCGAGGCCCTGGGCGACAAGGTGGCCGCGCGCAGGATCGCGCTGCAGGCGGGCGCGCCGCTGGTGGCGGGCACGGCAGGGCCGGTGCAGAGCGCCGAGGAGGTGCTGGCCTTCGCCCGCCGGCACGGCCTGCCCGTGGCCATCAAGGCCGCGTGGGGCGGCGGCGGGCGCGGGCTCAAGGTGGCCTGGCGGATGGAGGAGGTGGCCGAGCTGTACGAATCCGCCGTGCGCGAAGCCACGGCGGCGTTTGGCCGGGGCGCGTGCTTCGTGGAGCAGTACCTGGACCGGCCGCGCCACATCGAGGCGCAGATCCTGGCCGACCAGCACGGCCACGTGGTGGTGGTGGGCACGCGCGACTGCTCGCTGCAGCGGCGCCACCAGAAGCTGGTGGAAGAGGCGCCGGCGCCGTTCCTGGACGACGCGCAGCGCGCGCAGATTCACCAGGCGGCGCGCGCCATTGGCGCGGCGGCGGGCTACGTCAGCGCCGGCACGGTGGAATTCCTGCTCGGCCGCGGCGGGCAGATCTCGTTCCTGGAAGTGAATACGCGCCTGCAGGTGGAGCACCCGGTGACGGAGGAAACCACCGGCGTGGACCTGGTGCTGGAGCAACTGCGCGTGGCCGACGGCCTGCCGCTGTCGTTCACCGAGACGCCGCCGGTGCGCGGGCACAGCATCGAGTTCCGCATCAACGCCGAAGACCCGGGCCGGGGCTACCTGCCCACGCCGGGGCGCATCGTGCGCTTCGAGCCGCCCAGCGGCCCCGGCGTGCGCCTGGACACGGGCGTGGCCAGCGGCTCCACCGTCCCGGGCAGCTTCGACTCGCTCATGGCCAAGCTCATCGTCACCGGCGCCACGCGCGCGCAGGCGCTGGCGCGGGCACGGCGCGCGCTGCGCGAGTTCGCCATTGAGGGCGTGGCCACGGTGCTGCCGTTCCACCGCGCCGTGGTGGACGACCTGGCCTTCACCGCGCAAGCCGGTTTCGGCGTGCACACGCGCTGGATCGAAACCGAGATGGCCACCCGCTTCGACAGCGCCGCGCGCCCCGGGGCTGAGGCGCCGGCGGCGCTGCTGCGCACCTATGTGGAGATCGACGGCAAGCGCGTGCGCCTGGGCCTGCCTGCGGGGCTGGGCCTGGCGCCGGGCGGCGGCGCGGCCCCTGCCGCCGCCCCGGCGGTGGCCGCCACGGCCCCGGGGGACGTGCTGGCCCCGCTGACCGGCAGCCTGGTGGCCTGGCGCAGGCACGGTGGCGAGCGGGTGCAGGCCGGCGAGGTGATCGCGGTGCTGGAGGCCATGAAGATGGAAACCGCCGTGGCCGCGCCCCGGGCGGGCCGGCTGGAGTGCCTGGCGGCGGCGGGCAGCGTGCTGCAGGCCGGGCAGTGCATGGCGCGGGTGCTGCCGGAGTGAGCGGGTTGCTCTCAAAAAAATAGCTGCTGGCGCTTGTCCAGAAAGCGTTAGCAGCTATTTCAGGTCCAAGATTTCAGCGCTGTGCCGTTGCCGGGGTGATGTGTACATACACCTCCCCTTGCTTCACCATGCCCAGCTCGCTGCGCGCCTTTTCCTCCACCATGTCCAGGCCTTCCTTGAGGTCCTGCACTTCCGAGGTCAGGCGCTCGTTTTCCTGCCGCGCCTTGGCGTTGGCCGCCTGCTGGGTGGCAATGGCGTGCTGCAGGTCCTGCACATGGTGGATGCTGCCCCGCCCGGTCCACAACTGGGCGTGGATGGCCACCAACAAGGCCAGCAGCACCAGGGGAACGAGGCGGGACACCATGGCAGTCGGTCGAATGCCGTTCAGCGCAGGTTGTAGAAGGCCGCGCGGCCCGGGTACTCGGCCACGTCGCCCAGGTCTTCCTCGATGCGCAGCAGCTGGTTGTACTTGGCGATGCGGTCCGAGCGCGAGAGCGAGCCGGTCTTGATCTGGCCGGCGTTCAGGCCCACGGCGATGTCGGCGATGGTGCTGTCCTCGGTTTCGCCCGAGCGGTGCGAGATCACGGCGGTGTAGCCGGCGCGCTTGGCCATCTCGATGGCGGCGAAGGTCTCGGTCAGCGTGCCGATCTGGTTGATCTTGATGAGGATCGAGTTGGCAATCTTCTTGTCGATGCCTTCCTTGAGGATCTTGGTGTTGGTGACGAACAGGTCGTCGCCCACCAGTTGCACCTTGTCGCCGAGCTTTTCCGTCAGCAGCTTCCAGCCGTCCCAGTCGCCCTCGGCCATGCCGTCCTCAATGGAGATGATGGGGTACTTGTCCACCCAGGTGGCGAGCATGTCGGTCCACTGCTGGGCCGTGAGCTGGATGCCGCCTTCGCCTTCGAGCACGTACTTGCCATCCTTGTAGAACTCGCTGGCGGCGCAGTCCAGGCCCAGCACGATCTGCTCGCCGGCGGTGTAGCCGGCCTTGTCGATGGCTTCGAGGATGAGCTGGATCGCGGCCTCGTGGTTCTCCACGGAAGGCGCAAAGCCGCCTTCGTCGCCCACGGCGGTGCTCATGCCCTTGTCGTGGATGATCTTCTTGAGCGCGTGGAACACCTCGGCGCCCCAGCGCAGGGCCTCGCGGAAGCTCGGCGCGCCCACGGGGATGATCATGAACTCCTGCAGGTCCAGCGTGTTGTTGGCGTGCGCGCCGCCGTTGATGACGTTCATCATCGGCACGGGCAACTGGCAGCCGTTCATGCCGCCAAAGTAGCGGTACAGCGGCAGGCCGGCTTCCTCGGCCGCGGCGCGGGCCACGGCCATGGAGACGGCCAGCATGGCGTTGGCGCCCAGGCGGCTCTTGTTGTCGGTGCCGTCCAGGTCGATCAGGGTCTTGTCGAGGAAGGCCTGCTCGGAGGCATCGAGGCCCAGCACGGCCTCGCTGATCTCGGTGTTGATGTGCTCCACGGCCTTGAGCACGCCCTTGCCCAGGTAGCGCGCCTTGTCGCCGTCGCGCAGCTCGATGGCCTCGCGGCTGCCGGTGGAGGCGCCCGAGGGCACGGCGGCGCGGCCCATCACGCCCGATTCGAGCAGCACGTCGCACTCGACGGTGGGGTTGCCGCGGCTGTCCAGCACTTCGCGGCCTACGATGTCAACGATGGCACTCATGGTCTTCCTTTGATGCGGGTTTCAGATTCTTTGCAGTCAAATCGGGCTCCAGCCCTTGTCTGGCAAGCGCTGGAAGCTATCGAAATGAAAGCATTCAAGCGTCGAAACGGTCTTCGAGGAAACCGTTTCGCTTGGTGATGGCGTCGAGCTGCAGCAGCGTTTCGAGCAGCGCGCGCATGTGCTTGAGCGGCACGGCGTTCGGCCCGTCGGAGAGCGCGTTGCACGGGTCCGGGTGGGTTTCCATGAACAGGCCCGCCACGCCCACGGCCACGGCGGCGCGCGAGAGCACCGGCACCATCTCGCGCATGCCGCCGCTGCTGGTGCCCTGGCCGCCCGGCAACTGCACGCTGTGCGTGGCGTCGAACACCACCGGCGCGCCGGTCTCGCGCAGGATGGCGAGGCTGCGCATGTCGCTCACCAGGTTGTTGTAGCCGAAGCTGGCGCCGCGCTCGCAGGCCATGAAGTTGTCTTCGGGCAGGCCCTTCTCGCGCGCGGCGGCGCGGGCCTTGTCGATGACGTTCTTCATGTCGTGCGGGGCCAGGAACTGGCCCTTCTTGATGTTCACCGGCTTGCCCGACTGCGCCACGGCGTGGATGAAGTCGGTCTGGCGGCACAGGAAGGCGGGGGTCTGCAGCACGTCCACCACGGCGGCCACGGCGGGAATCTCGGCCTCGGTGTGCACGTCGGTGAGCAGGGGCACCTGCAGTTCCCGCTTCACCTTGGCCAGGATCTCCAGGCCCTTGTCCATGCCGGGGCCGCGAAAGCTCGCGCCGCTGGAGCGGTTGGCCTTGTCGTAGCTGCTCTTGAAGATGAACGGAATGCCCAGGGAGGCGGTGATCTCCTTGAGCTGGCCCGCCACGTCCATCTGCAACTGTTCACTTTCCACCACGCACGGGCCGGCGATGAGGAAGAAGGGCCGGTCGAGCCCGATGTCGAAGCCGCAGAGTTTCATGGGGTCAGGCCTTTTTCTGGTGCGCGATGGCCGCCTTGACGAAGGCGTTGAACAGCGGGTGGCCGTTCCAGGGCGTGGATTTGAACTCGGGGTGGAACTGCACGCCGATGTACCAGGGGTGCGCGGCCTGCGGCAGCTCGACGATCTCGGTGAGCTGCTCGCGCTGCGTCAGCGCGGAGATCACCAGGCCGGCGCCGCGCAACTGGTCCAGGTACTGGGTGTTGGCCTCGTAGCGGTGGCGGTGGCGCTCGGTCACCACGTCGCCGTAGATGGCGTGCGCCAGCGTGCCGGGCTGCACGTCGGAGGACTGCGCGCCCAGGCGCATGGTGCCGCCGAGGTCGGAGTTGGCGTCGCGCGTCTTGATGGTGCCGTCGGCGTCCTTCCACTCGGTGATCAGCGCGATCACCGGGTGCGGTGTGGCCGGGTCGAACTCGGTGGAGTTGGCGTCGGCCAGGCCCGCCACGTGTCGCGCGTATTCGATGGTGGCCACCTGCATGCCCAGGCAGATGCCCAGGTAGGGCACCTTGTGCTCGCGCGCATAGCGCGCGGTGGCGATCTTGCCCTCCACGCCGCGCGAGCCGAAGCCGCCGGGCACCAGGATGGCGTCGTAGGCGTTCAACTGCTGCGCCGCGTTGGCGTCGGTGATGGTCTCGGAATCGACGTGGTCGATCTTCACGCGCACATGGCTCTGCATGCCGGCGTGCTTGAGCGCTTCGTTGACCGACTTGTAGGCGTCGGACAGCTCCACGTACTTGCCCACCATGGCGATCCTGACTTCACCCTGCGGGTGCTCGGTCTCGTGCACCAGCGCGTCCCAGCGCTTGAGGTTGGTGGGCGGCGTGTTCAGGCGCAGCTTGTCGCAGATCAGGCCGTCCAGGCCCTGCTCGTGCAGCATGCGCGGCACCTTGTAGATGGTGTCCACGTCCCACATGGAGATCACGCCCCACTCGGGCACGTTGGTGAATAGGGAGATCTTTTCCTTCTCCTCGTCGGGCACCTGGTGCTGGGCGCGGCACAGCAGCGCATCGGGCTGGATACCGATCTCGCGCAGCTTCTGCACGGTGTGCTGCGTCGGCTTGGTCTTGAGCTCGCCCGCCGTGGCGATGTACGGCAGGTAGGTCAGGTGCACGAAGGCGGCGTTGTTCGGGCCCAGGCGCAGGCTCATCTGGCGCACCGCTTCAAGGAACGGCAGCGACTCGATGTCGCCCACGGTGCCGCCGACTTCGCAGATGGCCACGTCCACCGCGTCGGGCGTGCCGATGCCGGCGCCGCGGCGCACGAATTCCTGGATTTCGTTGGTGACGTGGGGAATGACCTGCACGGTCTTGCCCAGGTAGTCACCACGGCGCTCTTTTTCCAGCACGCTCTGGTAGATGCGGCCGGTGGTGAAGTTGTTGGCCTGCTTCATGCGCGTTTCGATGAAGCGCTCGTAGTGGCCCAGGTCGAGGTCGGTTTCGGCGCCGTCGTCGGTCACGAAGACCTCACC
>Ga0222424_100195_pt1 | contig 59105 bp, 62 predicted proteins | sample 2B2ome_FD_182468 | JGI IMG/M metagenome (GOLD analysis project Ga0222424, IMG submission 182468) | Enriched microbial communities from leaf-cutter ant dump, University of Wisconsin, Madison, United States - 2B200A (version 2) | ecosystem: Environmental > Terrestrial > Nest > Insects nest > Nest... | reverse complement strand
CGAACTTGCTGGACAGCACCGTCGCAATCGCCGCCGTCAGCGTCGTCTTGCCGTGGTCAACGTGGCCGATCGTGCCCACGTTCACGTGGGGCTTGGTCCGTTCGAACTTACCTTTTGCCATTTTTCCGACTCCGAAAAAAATCTAAACCAACACAACAACAGGATCTTTGCGCACCCGGAACTGGATACGCCTGAATTTGGTGCCCTTGGCGGGAATCGGACCCGCGACCTCTCCCTTACCAAGGGAGTGCTCTACCACTGAGCCACAAGGGCAAATTCTCTCAAACCGACATTGGAGCGGGAGACGGGAATCGAACCCGCGTCATCAGCTTGGAAGGCTGGGGTTCTACCATTGAACTACTCCCGCATCCGCCTTTCGGCTTCATCTGGTGGAGGGGACTGGATTCGAACCAGTGTAGGCGTAAGCCAACAGATTTACAGTCTGCCCCCTTTAGCCACTCGGGCACCCCTCCGGAGAATTTCGAATTATAGCACTAATTTTTTACGCATCCAGCAATTTTGCATATCTGCCGGACGGAGAGACCCCAGGAACTGCGAACATCGTTGGCGCGGCTGGCGGGGATCGAACCCACGACCCTTGGCTTCGGAGGCCAATACTCTATCCACTGAGCTACAGCCGCGTGACTGAATCGGTACAACCGCGAATTATCGCACGCGGCAGGCAAGCACCCAAAGACAACGCCGCCAAGGCCCCGCCATCACCGCCTATCCGCAAGGCACCGCATCCGACGCCGCCGGCAGCTTCAAGCCCAGGCCGAGAAGAAACGCATCCGTGCTGGTGCGCCCCACTTTCACCAGATCGAAATTCCCGCCGCCGAGGAGCCAATTGCGGATCAACCCATCGAACAAAGCATGCAGGCCGACGGCAGCCTCCATGGGACTCATGGGCAGACCCGTCTCCTGCAGCTGCGCCGCCAGCGCGAAGTCCCGCGCCAATTGCTGTGTAAAACCTTCCGAGGCGGCCACATGGCGATCACGCACCCCCACCATTTCGCCGACGTATTCCACCTTGTAGAGGGCAATCTCGAAGACCCGGCGGGTCCGCTCATCCGACGCGATGCTGCACAGCACCAGCGCCATCACCGCCCGCAGCCGCTGCACGGGGTCGGGACAGGTGCTGCTTTCGAACTCGCCATAGCCCTGCTCCAGCGGCAGCGTCACCCGGTCCATCATGGCGCTGAAGAGATCCACCTTGTCCTTGAAGTGCCAGTAGATCGCGCCGCGGGTGGCCCCCGCCGCCTGGGCGATGTCCCCGAGGGACGCCCTGGAAACACCCTTCTCGCTGAAAACCTGCTCCGCCGCGTCTATCAGGCCGTTGCGCGTGGCGATGGCATCCTCTTTGGTTCGACGTGCCATAGGTATCTGTGTCTCCTCTGCTCTGTCTTGGCGCCATTCCACCCTGCAATGCGCAGAGGCGTAGGACAGTCACAATTATACATTCATGTTTGTATGTATAATCGCGCACTTATTTTGTCGGGCACTGCCCCCGGGATGCCTCCGGCCAGCATCCCATCCCCTACAACCCCATCCCTTGACGCCAATCAAAAGGACTTCCATGCCCATACCGCGTGATGCATCCGCCGTCCCCTTCTATCGCGCCGCTCCGGTCCGCCGGGCCATCTCCCTTGCGGCCGTAAGCGCCGTGGCCATGCTCCTGATCGCGTGCGGCAAGACCGATGGCCAGCCTGCCGCCGCCGGCGGGGGGGGCCAGATGCCCCCCGTGGAAGTGGGCGTGGTCACGGCCACGCCCGGCGACGTGGGGCTGATCACCGAACTCCCCGGCCGCGTGGAAGCCTCCCGCGTGGCCCAGGTGCGCGCCCGTGCCGCCGGCATCCTGCAGCAGCGCCTTTTCAAGGAAGGCAGCGACGTCAGGGCCGGACAGCCGCTGTTCCGCATCGACCCCGCGCCCTACGCTGCCGCCGCAGAAAGCGCCCGCGCCAGCCTGGCCAAGTCGCAGGCCAATCTGGCGCAGGCCAGCGCCCAGGTCGAGCGCTACCGCCCGCTGGTGAGCGCCAATGCCATCAGCAAGCAGGATTTCGTCAACGCCGAAGCGGCCGAGAAGCAGGCCCAGGCCGACGTGGCCGCCGCCAAGGCGGCCGTGCGCACGGCGGACATCAACCTGGGCTACGCCAGCGTCACCTCGCCCATTTCGGGCCGCATCGGCCGTGCGCTGGTGACCGAAGGTGCCCTGGTGGGCCAGGGCGAGGCCACGCCCCTGGCCGTGGTGCAGCAGATCGACCCCGTCTACGTCAATTTCACCCAGTCGGCCAGCGATGTCTTCCAGTTGCGCCGCGCAATGGAGAGCGGCCAGTTCAAGCGCGCCGGCAGCGACGCCGCCAGCGTGAAGCTCGTGCTGAGCGATGGAACGGAATACGCGCAGACCGGAAAACTGCTGTTCACCGACCTGTCGGTGGACGCCGCCACGGGCCAGGTCACGCTGCGCGCCGAAGTGCCCAATCCGAAGGGCGAACTGCTGCCCGGCCTGTACCTGCGCGTGCGCATCGAGCAGGTCCAGGCCAGCAACGCCATCACGCTGCCCCAGCAGGCCGTGACGCGCACCCAGCAGGGCGACACGGTGAGCGTCGTGGGCGAGGACGGCAAGGTCTCCCAGCGCACGATCAAGGTCAGCGCTGCGCAGAACAACCGCTGGGTGGTGCTCGAAGGGCTGAAGGCCGGCGAGAAGGTCATGGTGGATGGCTTCCAGAAGCTGCAGATGCTGCCGCCGGGAACGCCGGTGAAGCCGGTCCCCTGGCAGGCGCCGGGCACGGCAGCGGCACCGGCTGAAGCTCCGGCATCCGCAGCGTCGGCATCCAAGCCGTAAAAGGGGCGCCCCAGCATGGCCAAATTCTTCATCGACCGCCCCATCTTTGCCTGGGTGATTGCGCTGTTCATCATGGTGATGGGCGGCGTCGCCATCACGCAGCTGCCCATTGCCCAGTACCCGCCGGTGGCCCCGCCATCGATCGTGATCAATGCCGCCTACCCCGGCGCTTCCGCGCAGACGCTCGAAGACAGCGTGCTCTCGGTCATCGAACGCGAGATGAACGGCTCCCCGGGCCTGATCTACATGGAGTCCGTAGCCCAGGCCGACGGCTCCGGCAGCATCACCCTGAGCTTCCAGCCCGGCACCAACCCGGACCTAGCCCAGGTGGACGTGCAAAACCGCCTGTCCCGCGCCACGCCGCGCCTGCCCTCCGTGGTGACGCAGCAGGGCGTGCGCGTGGACAAGGCGCGCAGCAACTTCCTGCTGTTCGCCATGCTGGCCTCCGACAACCCCAAGTACACCCCGGTGGAGTTGGGCGACTACGCGGCGCGCAACATCCAGCCAGAGCTGCAACGCGTCAAGGGCATTGGCCAGGTGCAGCTGTTCGGCAGCGAGAACGCCATGCGCGTCTGGATCGACCCCGACAAGCTGCGCGGCTTCAACCTGTCGGCGGCCGACGTGACGGCCGCCATCCGGTCGCAGAACGCGCAGGTGTCCGCGGGCGTGATGGGCGACTTGCCCAACCTCAACGGCCAGGGCATCGCCGCCACAGTCGTGGTCCAGGGCCAGCTGTCCAGCGTCGAGCAGTTCGGCAACATCGTGCTGCGCGCCAGCACCGATGGCGCCACCGTCCGGCTCAAGGACGTGGCGCGGCTGGAGCTGGGCGGCCAGAGTTATGCCACCTCCGCGCGCCTGAACGGCGCCCCGGCCGTGGGCCTGGGGGTGCAGCTCGCGCCCAGCGGCAACGCACTGGAGTCGGCGCGGCTGATCCGCGAGAAGATGGATGAACTGCAGAAGTTCTTCCCCGAAGGCGTGAAGTACACCATCCCGTACGACAGCTCGCGCTTCGTCAAGATCTCGATCTCGCAGGTGGCCGAGACGCTGCTGGAGGCCGTGATCCTGGTGTTCCTGGTGATGTTCCTGTTCCTGCAGAACTGGCGCTACACCATCATCCCGACCATCGTGGTGCCCATTGCCCTGCTGGGCACGTTCGCCACGCTATTGGCCTTGGGCTTCTCGATCAACGTGCTGACCATGTTCGGCATGGTGCTGGTGATCGGCATCGTGGTGGACGACGCCATCGTGGTGGTGGAGAACGTCGAGCGCATCATGAGCGAGGAAGGCCTGTCCCCGCTGGAGGCCACGCGCAAGGCCATGCGCCAGATCTCCGGCGCCATCATCGGCGTGACGGTGGTGCTGATCTCGGTGTTCGTGCCGCTGGCCTTCTTCGCGGGCTCCACCGGCAACATCTACCGCCAGTTCTCGGCAGTGATGGTGGCGTCGATCAGCTTCTCGGCCTTCATGGCCCTGTCGCTCACGCCCGCGCTGTGCGCCACGCTGCTCAAGCCCGTGGAAGCCGGCCACCACCACGAGAAGCGCGGCTTCTTCGGCTGGTTCAACCGCGGCTTCTCGCGCGCGGCCAAGGGCTATGAAGGCCTGGTGGCGCGCATCCTGCGCAAGGCGGCGCGCTATCTCATCATCTACGGCGCCATCCTGGCCGTGGTGGGCCTGGTGTACACGCGCATTCCCACGGCCTTCCTGCCGCAGGAAGACCAGGGCAACATCCTGGTGAACGTGCAGTTGCCCCCAGGCGCCACGCAGGAGCGCACGCTCGAAGCCATGAAGCAGGTCGAAGGCTTCATGCTCAAGCAGCCCGAGGTGGAAAGTATGGTGGGCGTGCTGGGCTTCTCCTTCTCGGGCCAGGGCCAGAACGCGGGCATCGCCTTCGTCACGCTCAAGGACTGGAACGAGCGCAAGGAGGCCTCGCAGTCCGCCAGCGCCCTGGCAGGCCGCGCCTTCGGGGCGCTGTCGCAAGTGCGCGACGCCTTCATCTTCCCGCTCAGCCCCCCGGCCATTCCGGAACTGGGCACGGGCAGCGGCTTCTCGTTCCGCCTGCAGGACCGCGCGGGCCTGGGGCACGAGGCCCTGGTGAACGCACGCAACCAAATGCTGGGCATGGCCATGCAGAGCAAGGTGCTCACGGGCATCCGCCCCGACGGCCTGGAAGACGCGCCGCAGCTGCAGATCGACATCGACCGCGACAAGGCCCAGGCCCTGGGCGTGGGCTTCGACTCCATCAACAGCGCCATCTCCACCGCCCTGGGCTCCAGCTATGCGAACGACTTCCCCAACCGCGGCCGCATGCAGCGCGTGGTGGTGCAGGCCGACGCCCCCGGGCGCATGCAGCCCGAGGACCTGCTGCGCCTGAACGCGACCAACGCCCAGGGCCAGCCGGTGCCGCTGTCGGCGTTCGCCACCACCCGCTGGGTCAAGGGCGCGCAGCAGACCGTGCGCTACAACGGCTACCCCGCCATGCGCATCGCCGGCGAACCCGCACCGGGCTACAGCAGCGGCGCGGCGCTGGCCGAGATGGAAAGGCTGGCGGCGCAGTTGCCGCCCGGCTTCGGCTTCGAGTGGACGGGCACCTCGCGCGAGGAAAAGCTGGCCGGCTCGCAAGCCATCATCCTGTACAGCTTTGCCGTGCTGGCCGTGTTCCTGTGCCTGGCCGCGCTGTACGAGAGCTGGACCATCCCGCTGGCCGTGATCCTGGTGGTGCCGCTGGGCGTGCTCGGGGTGCTGCTGGCCACGCTGCTGCGCGGCTACGCGAACGACGTGTACTTCCAGGTGGGCCTGATCACCATCATCGGCCTGTCCGCCAAGAACGCCATCCTGATCATCGAGTTCGCCAAGGACCTGCAGGCGCAGGGCCGGGGCCTGATCGAATCGGCGCTGGAGGCCGCGCACCTGCGCTTCCGCCCCATCGTGATGACCTCGCTCGCCTTCGGCCTGGGCGTGGTGCCGCTGTTCATCGCGTCCGGCGCGGGCTCGGCCAGCCAGCGCGCCATCGGCACCGGCGTGATCGGCGGCATGGCCACGGGCACGGCGCTGGCCGTGTTCTTCGTGCCCGTGTTCTTCGTCGTGATCCGCGGCCTGTTCAAGGGCAGCGCGCGCCAGCAGGAAATGAACCGCCGCCATGCAGAAGAAGCAGGAGTTGGAACCCATGACTAAATCCCTTGCCGCCCTGGCGGCGGCGGCCGTGCTGGCCGGCTGCTCGTTCATCCCCACCTACGAGCGCCCCGAGGCGCCCGTGCCTGCGGCCTACGCCACCGCCCCCGCCGTGGCGGGCACGGCGGCCACGGCACCCTGGCAGGACTACTTCGCAGAGCCCCGGCTGCGCCAGCTCATCGAGACCGCGCTCGCCAACAACCGCGACCTGCGCGTGGCCGTGCTCAACATCGAGCAGGCGCGTGCCACCTACCAGGTGCGCCGCGCCGACCTGGTCCCCGGCGTCGGGCTGGCCGCCAACGCCACCCGCGGCCCCTCGGCCAGCAACGGCGACCTGACCAACACCTTCAGCGTAGGCTTCGCCGTCTCGGCCTGGGAGATCGACTTCTTCGGCCGCATCGCCAGCCTCAAGGAACAGGCCCTGGCCCAGTACCTCGCCACCGAGGAGGGCCGCAACGCCGCGCAGGTAAGCCTGGTCGCCGCCGTGGCCAACGGCTGGCTGAACCTGCTGGCCGACGAGGAACTGCTGGACCTGTCGCGCCAGACCCTGGCCTCGCGCGAGGAGTCGGTGCGCCTCACGCGCATGCGGCTGGACGCCGGCGTGGCCTCGGAGCTGGACTTCCGCCAGGCCGAGTCGCTGACCCAGGCGGCCCGCGCCACGCTGGCCCAGCAGCAGCGCCAGCGCGCGCTCGACGAGAACGCCCTGGCCTTGCTGCTGGGGCAGGCCCTGCCCGACGACGTCCGCGCCAGCCTGGCTGGAGCCAAGCTGGCGAATGCGCCGGCCATGGCGCCATTGCCCGCCGGCCTGCCGTCCGAGCTGCTGACGCGCCGCCCCGACATCCGCCAGGCCGAGCAGCAACTGATCGCCGCCAACGCCAACATCGGCGCCGCGCGGGCCGCGTTCTTCCCGCGCATCGCGCTCACGGCGCAGGCGGGCACGGCCAGCAACGAGCTGTCGGGCCTGTTCAAGAGCGGCTCCTGGGGCTTCACCATCGCCCCGTCGCTGCTGCTGCCGATCTTCGATGCCGGGCGCAACCAGGCCAACCTGGAAGGCGCGCAGGCCGGGCGCGCCATCGCGGTGGCGCAGTACGAGAAGAGCATCCAGACCGCCTTCCGCGAGGTGTCGGACGCGCTCGCGGGCCAGGCCACGCTGGGCGAGCAGGCCCAGGCCCAGCAGCTGCAGGCCGAGGCCGAGGCCGCGCGCCTGCAACTGGCCGACCTGCGCTACCGCAACGGCGTGGCGAGCTACCTCGACCTGCTGGACGCCCAGCGCTCCCTGTTCGCCACGCAGCAGGGCGTGGTGCAGGTGCGGCTGGCGCAACTGCAGAACCAGGTGGCGCTGTACAAGGCACTGGGGGGCGGGGCAGCACTATAATTTTGGGTTGATTGCAATCAAAGCCCCCCGATAAAGCAGAGGACGTCATGAGCGACACCCACCACGAAGAAGCCCACACCGGCCCGATCAAGAACCCCAAGCAGCTGCTGCTCGCGACACTGTTCTCGTTCATCGTCCCGATCTTCGCCATCATCGGCCTGGTCATGTACGTCACCTCGGCCAACAAGCCCGCAGCGGGCGCCGTCAACCCCGAGAAGGCCATCGCGGAGCGCATCCAGAAGGTGGGCATGGTCGAGATCCGCGACGCCAACCGCCCCCTGCGCAGCGGCGAGGAAGTCTTCAAGGGCCAGTGCGCGGCCTGCCACGCCACGGGCGCCGCGGGCGCTCCCAAGCTGGGCGATGCCGCGGCCTGGGCCGACCGCATCAAGACCGGGCTGGACGCGCTGGTGCACTCCGCGCTGGCCGGCAAAGGCGCCATGGCACCGCAGGGCGGCGGCGACTTCAACGACACCGAAATCGCCCGCGCCGCGGCCTACATGGCCAACGCGGCTGGCGCCAAGTTCGAGGAGCCCGCAGCCCCGGCGGCGGCTGGCGCCTCCGAAGCCGAAGCGGCCAAGTAGTCAGCAGAAAACCATCGAAGAAGCCCCCTCGCAGAACGCGCGGGGGCTTTTTTATTGCTTACGCCCGCGGCGCCGTGCCGGCACCCGGGTGCATCACGTAGCCATAGCGCGCCGGCAAGTCCTCCGCCCGCACCTCGCGGGGCGCCCAGCGCCCGGCTTCCACGGCCTGCGCCACCAGCGGCACGTCCTGCGTGTGCACCAGGCCCAGGCCCAGGTCCGTGGCGAGGTAGACGCGGCCTTGCGCGTCCGTCAGGCAGTCCTGCACCGCCGCGCCGCGCCCCGTGTGGGACAGCACGGCGAAGTCCGGCTGCACGCGCCAGACCCAGGGCGCCGCCTCCAGCTCCACGTACACGCGCTGGGGACCGTTCTGGAAGAACCACCGGCCCATTGCGTCGGGCTCGTAGTTGCGGCCGATGAATTCGATGAGCTTTTCGTGCTGCAGCAGCGCGCCCCGGGCCTGCGGAAAAGGCCCCGCCGCCTGCACCGCATCGTCGCGCAGGTACCAGCGGCCGCGCGCGTCGAGGCCCAGCCAGCCGTAGCAGTCGGGCACGTTGGGCCACTTGGCCAGCGCCTGCTTGACGATGTCATCCATGCGGCGATTGTGCCCTTGCGCCCGACCCCGCGCCGGCTTGCGCGGCCAGCCAGCCGCCCACCGCGTCGGGCATGGCGCGCACGTGCCCCGGCAGGCGGCCGTGGGCAAAGCCGACGTGGCCGCCGTGCGGCGGCTGCCAGAGCGTGACGCAGCGCCCCACCTCGTGCGCCCGCGGCAGGCTGGCGGCAGGCACGAAGGGGTCGTTGCGCGCATTCACCACCAGGGCCGGCACGCGGATGCGGTGCAGCAGCGGCTTGGCCGAGGCCCGCAGCCAGTAGTCCTCGGTGTTCCGGAAGCCGTGGACCGGCGCGGTGAACGCGTTGTCGAAGGCGTACAGGTCGCGCGCCGCCAGCAGGGCCTGCCGGTCGAACAGCCCCGGGTGCTGCGCCAGCTTCTGCAGCGCCTTGGGCACCAGCGTGCGCATGAACATGCGCGTGTAGACCTGCCGGTTGAAGCCGCGCCCGATGGCCAGCCCGCCCGCCGCTAGGTCGATAGGCGAACACACGGCCGCGACGGCGTCCACGCTGCGCGCGGCGTCCTCGCCCGCCTCGGCGGCCCAGCGCAGCAGGGCATTGCCGCCCAGCGACACGCCCACCGCCATCAGCGGCCCCTGGTGCATGGCCCGCAGACGCTGCAGCATCCAGCCGATCTCGGCATGGTCGCCCGAGTGGTAGGCGCGCGGCGCGCGGTTGATCTCGCCGCTGCAGCCCCGGAAGTGGGGCAGCGCACAGGCCCAGCCGCGCTCGCGCGCAAGGTCGGCGAAGGCCTCGCAGTAGTGGCTGCGCGACGAGCCCTCCAGCCCGTGGAAGACCACGAGCAGCGGGCGCGCGCCCTGTGCGTCCTGGCCGTCCTGCAGGAAATCCACGTCCACGAAATCGCCGTCCGGCGTGTCCCAGCGCTCGCGCCGGTATTCCGGCCGGCCGCCGAACACCCGGCGCGACCAGAGCGCGGGCCAGATGGTCTGCAACTGCCCGCCCGGCAGCCAGCGGGGCGCTACATAATTCATAGCTTTCAGCGCTTGTCCATCAAGCGCTGGAGGGCAGAAAGGCTTGAAACATTGATACCACCCCGCATCATCAGTGCAGCACGGGCCGCTGCGCATCCACGACCCGCGCATCGGGCGTGGCACCGGGGCTGGCATGGTGGGCCACCATGCGCCAGCCCTCGGGGGTCTTGTGGTAGACGTTGGTGGCCAGCACCACGGCCTGGTGCAGCCCGTCGGGCAGCATCACCTCCACCTGCTCGGCCACGCTGTGCACGGCGCTCGACAGGGCCAGCACCCGGTGCACCTGTACCGGCCGGGCGCGCACCGTGCCGTGCGCGAACATCGCCTCGAACGCCGCGCGGATCGCGCCGGTCCCCAGCAGCCGGGGGCCGCCGGGGTGGACGCAGACGATGTCGTCGTCCTCCGCCCAGCAGGACATCAGCAGTTCGATGTCGCCGCGCTGCAGCGCTTCGTAGAACGCGGCCTCGGTCTCGTCGGGCGATCCGCCCAGGGCGGCGGCGCGGGTGTGGCGGGTGCTGGGCATGGCGGCGGGCGTTTGTTCGTTCGTTCGGCTGCAAGGCGGGCCGCTATTGTGCCGGTCATGCCGCCGGGCCAAAATCCTTGCGTCCCATTGCCCTACCCCTTCATCACCATGACGAAACGCTTTCTTGCCCTGCTGGCCGCCGTGCTGGCCACCACGCTGGTTCTCAGCGGCTGCGGCTACAACGACTTCCAGCGCCTGGACGAACAGACCAAGGCAGCCTGGAGCGAGGTGCTCAACCAGTACCAGCGCCGCGCCGACCTGGTGCCCAACATCGTCGCCACGGTCAAGGGCGAGGCCGACTTCGAACAGGAGACGCTCACCAAGGTCGTCGAGGCCCGCGCCAAGGCCACGGCCATCCAGGTCACGCCCGAGACGCTGAACAATCCCGAGGCGTTCAACAAGTTCCAGCAGGCGCAGGGCGAGCTGTCGGGCGCGCTGTCGCGGCTGATGGTGGTGGCCGAGCGCTACCCGCAGCTCCAGGCCAACCAGGGCTTCCGCGACCTGCGCGTGACGCTCGAAGGCACCGAGAACCGCATCACCGTGGCCCGCAACCGCTACATCCAGTCGGTGCAGGAGTACAACGTGCTGGCCCGCAGCTTCCCCAGCAACCTCACCGCCAAGGTGTTCAGCTACGAGCCCAAGCCCAGCTTCACCGTGCAGAACGAGGCGCAGATCAGCGCGCCGCCTGCGGTGAATTTCTCCAAGTAAAAATGCCCCTGGCGCTTATCCATCAAGCGCTGATAGCTCTCTTTTTAATAGCTATCGGCACGCCCCCGGCCCAGGCCCAGGGCGTGCTGCCCGTGCCCGAACTCACGGCCCGCGCCATCGACCAGACCGGCACGCTCTCCGCGGCGGACCGGCAGGCGCTGGACGCGCAGCTCGCGGCCATCGAGCAGCAGCGCGGCACGCAGGTGGTGGTGCTGATGGTGCCCAGCACCGCGCCCGAGGACATCGCCACCTTCGCCAACCGCGTGGGCAACGCCTGGAAGATCGGCCGGCGCGACGTGGGCGACGGCGTGCTGGTCATCGTCGCCAAGGACGACCGGCGCATGCGCATCGAGGTGGCCAAGGCGCTCGAAGGCGCGCTGCCCGACATCGCGGCGGCGCGCATCATCGACGAAGCCATGAAGCCGCGCTTTCGCAACGGCGATTTCGCGGGCGGCCTGGCCGATGCCGTGCGGCAGATCGACGCGCGCCTGTCGGGCGAGGCACTGCCCGCGCCGCAGGCGGGCACGTCCGGCAGCGACGGCTTTGGCAGCACGGGCGACAACGACATCTGGAGCCTGGTGGGGGTGACGTTCTTCGTCATGATCGGCCTGGGCTCGGCGCTGCGCGCCATGATGGGGCGCTTTCTGGGCACGCTGGCCACGGGCGGCACGGCGGGCCTGCTGACCTGGGCGCTCACCAGCAGCGTCGGGCTGGGCATTGGCTCGGCTTTGTTCGCGGCCATCTTCACCGGCATCAACGGCGCCCGCAGCGCGCCTCAAGTGGCGGGGCGGCGGGGCGGCAAGCTGCGGCGGGGCAAGGGCCGCCGGGGTGGGGGCGTGTGGACCTCCGGCGCAGGCTCGGGCGGCGGGTGGAGCAGCAGTAGCAGCAGCAGTAGCGACAGTTTCAGCTCCGGCGGCGGGGGCGATTTTGGGGGCGGCGGGGCCTCGGGAGATTGGTGATGGCGGGCATGTCCTGGAAGCACTTTGCGCGCATGCTGCGCCACCGCTGGGCGACCCTGCGGGCGTGGCTGTCCAAGCCCGTGCCTGACGCGGTGCTGGAGCGCCTGGGTACCAGCGTGGCCGCCAGCGAGCGCCGCCACACCGGGCAAATCCTGATCTGCGTGGAAGCCGGCCTGCCCGCCAGCTACCTGGGGCGCGGCGCGCCAGCACGCGAGCGCGCCCTGACGCTGTTCGGCAAGCTGCGCGTGTGGGACACCGAAGGCAACAACGGCGTGCTGATCTACCTGCTGCTGGCCGAGCACGCCATCGAGATCGTGGCCGACCGGGGCCTGGCCCGGCACGTACCCGCCGCCATCTGGCAGGGCCTGGTGGCGCACATGCGCGACGCTTTCCAAGCGGGGCGCTACGAGGAGGGGTTGACGCAGGCGCTGGCCGAGGTGAGCGCGCTGCTGGAGGAACATTTTCCGGCGGGCGGCGGCAGGCAACACGGCAACGAGCTGCCGGACAGCCCCGTGGTTCTGCCCTGATTCAGATCCGCTGGGCCCATTCGGCCATGCGCATGCCGGGCGCAGCCGGCGCGGCCTCCAGCAGCCGGCGCTCCCACCGCTCCACGTGGTTGAGCAGCAGCTCGATGGCGCCCAGCATCGCGCTGGCCGAGGCCTCCGGCAGCGCCAGCGGCAGGTGCAGCACGGCCAGCCCCTGCGCGTCAATGCCGGCCCAGCCGCCGCCGAAACCGGCGCCCATGTGGTTTCCCTGCATCAGCACCTGCAGCGCCGGGCCGTCCGCGCGCTGGCCCCGCAAGGCGCAGGACAGCAGCCAGCGGCCCTGGGCCGGCGCACAGCGGATCTCCACCGCGCGGTCCCCATCGAACAGCAGCCGGCAGCAGCCCTGCGCGTCCGCCCGCAACGCGGGAATGCCGATGGCTTCGCCCAGGGCGGCGATCAGACCGGACACGGAGCTGTCAGGCATGGCACCAGGAATGCAGTGGAAGACAAAGAGGGGTGGAAGAAGTGCGGCGCATCCCGTTCCAGGGACCGCCCGGCCCGCGCACATGGCGCTGGTCACGGGCGATGATACGCTTGTACACTTTGCTACAGACCGCCCGGCGACGCTTGCGAGGGACCCAGGGTGCGGGACACCGAGATTTCGTTGAACGCGCCGTCCCGGCGGTAAACGAAGCGATCCGCCAACTTCTTGACGAAATGCACGCCCAAACCACCGATATCCCTGTCTTCGAGCGATGCCTCGACATCGGCGGCCACGAGCGTGGTGGGATCGAAAGCCGGCCCCTCGTCGCGCAGCACGGCGCTCAGGGTGGCGGGGGCGTCGAAGGCCAGCCGCACCGAGACCGGCCCGCCCTGCCCCCGGTAGCCGTGGGTGGCCACGTTGGTGAGCAGTTCGTCCAGCATGAGGCCAAAGGAAGATGCCAGCGGCAGCGGCACGCCATGGTCCAGGGCCCAGTCTTCCACGCGCTCGAAGAACGCCGGAAGCTCCGCGACGGTGCCAGACAGGGTGCAGTGCAGTTCAGCCGGAGGGTTCATAGACAGCATGCGCTCGAAAGGGCCGTGGACATCGATGTGCACCGCCGCCGCGCTCCGCTGGGCCTGCACATTCGCCGGTGCATTGTGGCATGAGCCAGCCCGCCTTCTCACCCGGCGAAGCCCCGCCGCAGGCCGGTGCCCACGCACCGCCGCCGGCCCCCACGGGCGACACGCCAGGTTTCGCGGCGCTCTGGGAGCTGGCGGGCCTGTGGCTGCTGATCGTGCTGGCTGGCGTCCTGCTGATCGCCTTCCTGCTGCTGAACATCCGCACGCAGGAGGAGCAGGGCATCCAGCGCGCGCGGCTCTCGCTCACGCTCGCGGGGCTGCAGGAAACCATCGAAGGCGATCTGGCGCTGGGGCTGGACCTGCCGGACCACCGCGCCATCCAGCCCAAGCTGGAAAAGGCCCTGGCCAGTGACCGGCAGCTGCACGCCATCGACGTGGTGGACCGCGCCGGCATCGCGCTGTTCAGCACCGACCGGGGCACCATCGGCGAGCCCCTGCACCCCCGCGTGGCGCAGGCCGCCGAGGCCGGCGCCCGCGGCAACCGCACCTGGACGGCCCTGGTCGGCAGCGAAGCCGTCATGGGGCTGCCGCTGCACAACGCCTTCGGCGAGGTGGTGGGGCACATCAGCACCAGCTACGCCGCCCCCGCGCCGGCACTGCAATGGGACGGGCGCGCCCTGCGGGACAAGCTGCTGAATCCGATCCTGCTCACCACGCTGGCCATCTTTGCGCTGGTCGTCCTGGTGGGGTGGGCCGCCGCGCGCTGGGCCCTGGCCCCGCAGTACCGGCGCCTTGCCCACGAACGCGCAGGCCGCATGGCCCAGGCGCTGGCGCAGTCCGCCGCGGTGCGCCAGCGCATGGACGACTGCCTGGCGCGGCTGGACGAAAGCGAGCGCCTGGAATGAGCGCCCGCCGCCGCCCGCGCCGCCCCAGCGCCGCCCTGCGGCTGGGATGGATCGCGCTCGCCCTGCTGCTGCTGGCGGCGGCGGTCCTGGCCTGGAACACGCAGGAGCAGCTGCGCGGCATGCGGCAGGAAAGCGAGCGCGTGCGCGCCCAGCTCATGGCGGACTCGCTGAGCCAGCGCATCGGCCATGCGCTGGACATCGGCATTCCGCTGGATGCCCTGGTGGGCGTGGAGGCGCTGTTCAACCAGCGGCTGGGAGCGCATGCGGAAATCCAGTCGATCGCGCTCCTGCAGGGGCCCGGCAAGGTGCTGTGGTTCACCGAACGCGAAAAGCCCGCCCGCGAGGCCGCCGGCACCATGGCGGACGCGCCCGTCGTGGTGCATGGCGAATTCCGGGGCACGGTGCGGCTCACGCTGCAGGAAAGCGGCGCGGGGCCGTTCGTGCGCTCGGCGGCCATCCTGCTGCTGCCCACCGTGCTGCTGCTGGCGGCGCTCGCCTACCTGGCCGCCCGTTTCTCGGAGGCGCAGGGCATGAAGCTGCGCAACCATGCCGTGCGGCTGGCCATGCGCGCCATTGCCAGCGGGCGCTACGACCGCTCGGTGGTGCTGCCGCACCGGCGCGGTTTCGACCTGCGCGTCCAGCAGCTGGGCCACGCCGTGCGCGGCGTGCACGAAACCCTGACGCGGGTCCGCCGGCTCATCTCCTCCCTGCGCCAGACCGAGCCCCAGGCGCAGCGCCGCGAATACCTGGACATGCTGCTCGCCGAGGCCCAGGGCAGCCACCGCTTCGCCGAGCACGGCCTCACGCAGGTGCGGGTGGTGGCGGCGGAGGCCCAGGCCTTCTGGGTCAGCCTGCTCGTCACCCTGAGCGCGGTGGCCTTGCTAGGGCTGGCGATCTCAGCATCGGACGCGTCCTTCGACACGGCGCTGGGCCGGACGGTGCTGCTGCCGGGCCTCTTCACCGCCGCGGCCGCCGCGGCCGCCTGGGTCACCCAAGGCCGGCGCTGGCCGGTGCTGTCGGTGCTGTTCACCGCATGCGCGGGGCTGGGCATGCTGGCCGTTCTCATGGCCGCCGGCGTTCTGGCCGACCAGGGCCCGCTCCAGGTGCTGGCCGGCACGGCCCTGGGCTGCGGCGCCTTCGCGGGCGCCGCGCTCGCCGCCTGCACGACGGTGGAGCAGGCGCCGCGCCGGCAGGACTTCAAGCATGCGATGCCCCGCTGGCACCGGGCCTCCCTGGGCGCCTGGCTGGGCGTCGCCGTCTGGCTGGGCCCGGCGCTGGGCTCGGTGACGTTCGCCGCGCTGGGCGGGTTCTATGGCGTGCTGGCGCTGACCCTGCCGCTGCTGTGCGCCGGCTTTCTGCTGATGCGCTGGAACGAGCCGCGCAGCCCCTGGCGCCACCGCGTGAGCGCCCACGCCGCGGCGCCCGCCGCCACCGATCTCCGGGCCTGGGGCGTCACGGCAGGCACCGCCATCGCCGCCGGACTGCTGGTGGCACAAGGATGGATGGCAGGCACCACCGTGCCGCACAGCCTTGCCGATGCGACCGTTGCCTGCGCCCTGGGCGTCGGCGTGCTGGCGGGCTTGCTGGACCCGCTGCGCAGGCGGCGCCACAAAGGCGCGGCCCTGGCCCTGGCGCTTGTCCTGAACGGCCTGGTGTGGCTCGTCCCGGACACGGCAGCGTGGCAGGCGCCCGCGCTGGCGGCCGCGGCAATGCTCACGGCCTACCTGCTCGGGCACGCCCTGGCTTCCACCCAGCGCACGCTGCACCTGTCTGCATCGGCCATGCTCCTGGGGGCGGCCCTTGGCGTCCTGCTGGCCGCGGGCCTCGTCGCCGCGGGCGGGCCCTTGGCCAGCCTGGGGTTCGTGGCCACGCTGGCCCTGCTGGCAGGCTGGTGGGCCCAGCCCGGCGTGCAGCCCTGGCAGCCGGCCCGGAGGGACGGCGATGCAGCTTAAGCGCCGCATCATGTTCATCCTGCTGCTGGCCATGGCCTTGCTGGTGATGGCCCTGGGCATGATGGGCTGGCTCGGCGAGCAGCGCTGGGCCCAGCGCTACAACGAAGCGCTGCTGCAGAGCCAGCGCATCGCCTGGGACAAGCTGCAGAACGAGAACCTGGACCGGCAGGATGCGCTCGCGCGCAAGCTGCTGGAGGACCCATCGTTCCGCAACCTGCAGGCGCCCGGCGCGCAACAGCGCATCGACACCCTGCTGGCCAATGCCGTGCGCCAGGCGCCGGGCCTGCGCATCGACATCCTCGGGCCGGCCGGCGGCCTGCTGTCCACCACGGAGCCCGGCTTCGACCCCCAGCCGCTGGCGGAGTACGGCTGGGTCAAGGCTGCCATGGACGCGCCCGCCGGCGTGCGCGGACTGAGCCAGGTGGCGCCGCGGCAGTACGACTGGGTGGTGGTGCGCGGCTTCGAGGGCGGCGCCCTGGCCATCGGCCAGGACGTGGCGCAGCGGCTGCCGGAGCTGGCGGCCTACCTGGGCGGGGACATCTTCCTGGTGAACATGCGCGGCAAGGAAACGCTGGGCACCCAGACCGGTAGCCTGGCGGCCACCGGCGCCGTGGTGCCGGTGCGCTCCCCGCAGGCGCTGATCATGCCGCTGCCGGCCGCCAGCGCGGCCGGCCAGGGCGCGCTGCAGCTGATCAGCCAGCCCGTGACGAACCCCGACAAGCGCGTGGTGGGCGCCCTGGTGTGGATGCAGGACGTGACCGCGCAGTACCACTCCGACCGGTTCTTCAACTGGGCCGCGGCCGGCGGCGCCCTGCTGTTCGCCGCGCTGGTCGTGCTGGGGCTGGCCGCCTACATGCAGCACGCCATGGAGCCGCTCGCCCGCTCCGTGGGCGTGCTCAAGGCATTGGCCAGCGGCGCCACGGACGCCTCGCTGGACGACGGCGAGGAAGAGGCCGAGGACGAGTCGGGGGCCATTGCCCGCGGGGTGGTGGCCATCCGCTCGGAACTGCTGAACCTCGAAACCCTGCGGCAGGAGCGCATTCGCACCCGCCACCAGCAGGAGCGGCTGATCCGGGACCAGCTGCGCTCGCTGGCGGAAAGCCTGGACCCGACCTCGCGCGAGGAAATCCTGGCGGCGCTGGGCACCCGCTCGGAGGCGCCGGCGGCGGCACCCGAGGCAGCGCAGCAGGGCGGCACCAACCAGCTGGCCGAGCTGGCGGGGATTCTGGGCCGCATGTCCGGCCTCGTCAGCACGCAGCAAAGCCGCCTGCTCAAGCTGCTGCGCGAGCTGCAGGCCGCCGTGCAAACGCAGGCCATGCTGGCCAGCCTGCAGCAGGAGCTGGAGATCGCGCGCCAGATGCAGCTGTCCATCCTGCCGCGCTCGGCGCCGGACCTGGGCGAGATCGACATCGCGGCCACGATGATTCCAGCCAAGGAAGTCGGCGGCGACTTCTACGACTACTTCCCGATCGACGACGAGCACCTGGCCATCGTCGTGGCCGATGTCTCTGGCAAGGGCGTTCCGGCCGCGTTCTTCATGGCCATCTCGCGCACGCTGCTCAAGAGCAACGCGCTGTTCCTGCGCTTCCCGGGGGCGACCATCGCGGCGCTGAACGACCAGCTCTGCGCCGAGAACGACCAGATGATGTTCGTCACCGTGTTCTACGGCGTGCTGCACCTGCGCAGTGGGAAACTCACCTACGTGAACGCGGGCCACAACCCGCCCGTGCGCCTGCGCGATGGACAGGCTAGCTTCTTCGAGCGTGGCGCCAACATGGCGCTGGCGGTGATGGAAGGGCAGGAATACACCGAGGGCGAGGTGATGCTGTCACCGGGCGAAACCCTGCTGCTCTACACCGACGGCGTGACCGAAGCCAACAACGCCGAGGGCACGCTGTTTGGCGACCAGGCGCTGCTCGACGCCATGGTGGCCGTGGGCGCCGACCCGGTGCACAGGGGCCATGCCGGTGGCGTTCCGCAGCGCGTGGTGCAGGCCGTGCGCGCCTTCGAGGCGGGGGCCGCGCAGGCGGACGACATCACCGTCGTCGCGATCACCTACCAGGGAGCCAAGCCGTGATGCAGGTGCCTGACGTACCGCAGCCGCACGCCCGCGGCGTCGCGCACTTCGCCAATGCCCGCATAGCCCGCCGTGCCAGCCTGTCGCAGCGCCTGGAAATCGTCGCTGGGCAGCAGCATTTCATCGCCCATGTCGAAATGCAGTCCATGCTCCAGATCGATCACGGCGACGTGGCGCTGCAGGCCGTCGATCATGCCCGTCCACGCGATGTGCAGGCCCTGCCGCAGCAGGTTATGCCGGCTGCTGTGGTTGTGCAGGGACACCATGGCCATGCACAGCGGCCGGCCGCGCGCATGCGCCAGCGCCAGGCGCGCCAGCAGCAGCGTGCGCTGCAGGCCCTTGCCGCGCCAGGGCGGCAGCACCATGCAGCTCGACAGGTGGGTCACCAGGGCATGGCTGGCGGGCTGCAGGCCGGTCACGACACCCAGGTTATCTGCGGCATCGGGTTCGGGAAACCCCACCATCGCGTAGGCCACCAGCGCGCCGTGGGCGAACACGCCGATGGTCTCGCCGCGAGGCTCGGTGTGGCCCGCAAAGAATGCCCGTTCGTCGTCCTCGCGCACGTAGAAGTCCGGGTTGGGCAGCGCAGCGATGACCGCGTCGCGCAACGCGCTCCACTCCTCGAAGTCGTCGGGCACCAGGATGCGGGTGCGCAATTCAGGAAGATGCGCGAACGCGGCATCGGGCGACAAGGCGGGGGGCGAGTGTTGTATCGACGACGGCAAACCGGAGACTCCCTCGGAAAGGCTGCGAGTTTGCACGACAACCCCTGCATTGCAAAGCAATATGGAGCCGCGGGCACACCGCAGGCAAAGGCGATTTCCCATGAGTGACGACATCCATCCCCTCCCCGGCGCCCATGACGGCGCGGCAGCCGCCGTGGACCTCGCGGCCCTGCGGCCGCGCCTGCGCCGCGAATCGCTGGTGTTCGCCGCGATCTTCTCCCTGGCGCTGTTCGGGCTCTCGCTGGTGCTGATCGCCTGGCGCACCGAGCAGCTGCTGACCCAGCTTTCCCAGGACCGCGTGGTCCGGCTCTTGCAGCAGGTGGCCGACGAGGGCGAGCGCGGCATGCAGTTCGGCGTGGCCGTGGCGGACCAGACATCGCTGGTGGAGCGGCTGCAGCGCATGCAGTCCGAGGACCAGTCCCTGCGCGCGGTCTTCGTCGAGACCGACCGTGGCGACCCCGTGGCCATGGCGGGCGACGAGGCTCTGCGCACGGCCATCGACGCGCGCTGGAGCCCGCCCCTGCTCAGCGGCGGGCCGGACCACCCGCCCAGCGTACGCACCACCGGGCGCGGCGTCTTCGTGGGCACGGCCATGTTCGACTCCACGGGAGCGCCGGCCGCCACCCTCTGGGCGGTGATGGACCCGGGGCCCGTGCGGCAGCAGGCCCATGACGCAGCGACCAGCATGGTGCTGCAGGCCCTGCCGCTGATCGTCGGTACGCTGTTCCTGACCTGGTGGGCGCTGGTGCGCTGGGGCTCGCGCGTGATGGAGTCCGTGCAGCGCGCCCGCGACGCGCGCAAGGCGACGCGGTACGGCCACGCCCTGTGGATCGCCCTGTTGCTGGCCGGCGTCGCGGCGCCCTCGGCCATGGTGTGGATTGCCCGCGAGGCCGCACGCCCGTTCGTCACCCTGCAGATCCAGAGCAACGCCGATGCGGTGGGCCGCACGCTGTCGGGCCAGGTCGCGCGCGCACTGGCCTCGGGCGTGCCCTGGAGCGGCCTGAACGGCATGGACGAGCTGTTCCGCAAGCAGCTCGCCGAAGCCCCCGAGCTGAGCTACCTGGCCCTGCGCCAGGGCGACGCCGCCCCCACCCACGCCACCTGGGGTGCGGACGTGCCCGCCGCCCAGCGCAGGGACGGCAAGGACAGCGAGGAAGATTTCTCGCAGCGCACCGTGGACGTGGCGGGCCTGGCGGACAACGGCGGGCGCGTCGTCGTGGGCTACCCGTCGGACTACGTGAACCGCCAGCTCGGCGGCATGCTGCTGGACCTGGTCCTGGCCCTGGTCATCGCGGCCGTGCTGGTGCGCGAGCTGTCGCGCGGCCTGTGGCGCAAGTCGCTGCTGTACCCGCTGGCGGCCTTTGCCCAGGCGCGCGGATGGCAGCGCGTGCAACTGCGCTGGCAACGCCGCCACGCCGTGCCCGCCGACGCCGCGCAGGCTCACAGCCGGGACGCGGCCGAATGCCGCGCCCAGCTGCTGGAAGCCGTGAGGCGCGGCCAGGGCGGCGCGGATGCGCAGGCCGCGTCGCTCATGCCGTCGGCGGTGGCCGGCCAGCTCACGCTGCTGCGGCTCACGGTGTTCCTGGTGGCCTTGTCGGAAGAGCTGCTGCGCCCCTTCTTCACGGTGTTCGCCAGCGAGGTGCGGCCTTTCGACGCCTCGCTCTCGCCCACCATGGTCGCCGGGCTGCCCGTGGCGGCCTTCATGACCACGCTGGCCCTGGCGCAGCCCGCGGGCCCCGCGCTGGCTAAGCGCTTCGACCTGCGCTGGAGCCTAGTGCTGTCGGCCCTGGTGGGCATGTTCGCACTGGCCGCCACGTCCTGGGCGCAGGACGCATGGACGCTCATCGCGCTGCGCGCCGCCGGGGGCGCGGCCTACGGGCTGGCGCTGATCCTGGTGCAGACGGCCATCGTGCGCATCACCCCGCCCCAGCAGCGCGCGCGCGGGCTGGCCGAGGTGGCGGCCGCCATCGTGGCGGCGGGCATCGTCGGCCCGCCGTTCGGCGGCATGATCGCCGCGCGCGCGGGCGACGTGGCGGGCTTCGTGGCCTGCGCGCTGTGCATGGCCGCCGCCCTGGTGGCCGCCATGCGCCTGTCGCTGGCCCCGGCCAGCGCGCAGGCCGCCCAGCGCGGGCTGGCGACGACGGGCGGCTGGCGCGGCTACTGGGCTGTGCTGCGCGAGCCGCGCGCGGTGTGCGTGATCCTGGGCTCCGCCCTGCCGGGCCGCCTGGTGGCCGTGACCGTGCTGTCGGTGGTGGTGCCGCTGTACATGAGCGAGCTGCAGCAGCCGCCCGCCGTCGCGGGCCGGGTGCTGCTGCTGTACTTCCTGTGCTTTGCGTCCACCGCGACGCTGGTCGCGCACTGGTCCGACCTGCTGGGCCAGCGCAAGCCCTTCATCGTGTTCGGCGGCGTGCTGAGCGTGCTGGCCTGCCTGTCGCTGCCGCTGCTCGGCGGCGTCTGGGGCATGGCGGCCTGCTGCGCGCTGCTGGGCTTCGGGCAGGCGCTGCAGTCGTCGCCGCAGATCGCGCTGACCACCGAAGTGTTCGAACACCAGCCGGACAGCCTGGCCACCGCCACGCCCGAACAGGCGCTGGCCGCGTTCCGCCTGATCGAGCGGGCGGGCAGCATCATCGCCCCGTTCGTCACGGCCGTGGCCGTCACGGCCTTCGGCTACGCGGGCGCGGTGGTCGCAGTCGGCGTGCTGCTGACGGTGGCCACTGTGGGCCTCGTCGCGGGCCTGCGCGTGCAGCGCGCGGGCGCTGCCGCATAGCGAGAGACCGAGCACAGGAGAAATCACCCATGTCGTCCTTTCTTTCCACTGCACTCAAGGCGGCGGCCGCCGCGCTGGTCATCGCCAGCGGCGCCACCCACGCGCAATCCACCGGCGCTGCCGCAGCCGCCGCTGCGGCAACGGCGCGCTACACCATCGCCATGGTGCTGCCGCGCGAGGAGCAGAACATCGAGACCGGCTTCACCAGCTACCTGCAGCGGCAGGACGTGCCCGTGCGCTACGTCAACATCCACTTCTCGGGCAAGGCCGAGGACGTGGGCGACCTGCGCAGCCGCGTGCGCGCGGCCAACCCGGATTTGATCTACGTCTGGGGCACGCCCACCGCCCTGGCGCTGGCGGGCAAGCATGACGAGCCGCCCGGCACCTCGATCCGCGACATTCCCATCGTGTTCACCGAGGTGACCGACCCCGTGGGCGCCGGGCTCATTCCCACGCTGGAGCGCCCGTCGCGCAACGTCACCGGCGTGAGCCACGTGGCACCGCTGCCGGTGCAGCTCAACGCCATCCGGGCCTACCGCCCGTTCGCCAGGCTGGGCTACCTGCACAACCCGGTGGAGCCCAACTCGGCCATCATCCGCGACCGGCTCAAGGAACTCGCCAAGTCGCAGAACTTCGAGGTGATCGAGGCCGCCCTGCCCCTGCTGCCCGGCGGCGGCCCGGACCCCGGCCAGATCGGCCCGCAGGTGAAGAGCCTGGCCGAGCGCGGGGCCGACATCCTGTACGTGGGGCCGATCACCTTCCTGGCCTTCACCCACCGCGACGCGGTCACGGCGGCGGCGCTGGAGAACAAGCTGCCCACCTTCTGCGCCACTGAGAGCATCGTGCGCAAGTCGGGCTGCATGTTCGGCCTGTTCTCCAACGGCGCGAACATCGGCCGCTACGCCGCGTCCATGGCACGCCAGATCCTGGTCGAGAAGAAGCACGCGCAGGACATCCCCGCCTCCACGCTGCAGCGCTTCTCGCTGCTCATCAACATGCGCACGGTGCAGGCGCTGGAGCTGTACCCGCCGATGCTGTTGCTCAACGTGGCCGAGGTGATCAATGCCGAGGCGCAGGCGGCGAAGTAGCCGGGCGCCTTTCCATTACAAGCAAAACAGGCTCTATCGCCCGTCCAGCAAGCGCTGGCAGCTATTAAACAGAGAGCAAATCAAGCCACCACCATGCCGATGGGAAACCGCCCGGCGTCCGGCGCGGCGGCGTGGTTCTGCAGCCGCTCCTGCTCGGCGCGCGCCACGTCTGCGAGGCGTGCCAAGGCATCCGCCAGCGCATCCGCATCCAGCCCCTGCAGGGGCAGCAGGCGGGCCAGCGTGACCTGGCCGTCATGCACCGACCAGGTAGCGCCCTGGCTGCCTTCCCAGACATGGTTGGCGGCCAGCAGGCGGCGCAGCACGCCGTCCGCACCCGAAGCGGGCAGCCCGCCCACCGGGGCGTAGGCCAGCAGGGCGGGCGGCTGGCCTTCCAGGCGCAGGGTGATGTCCAGGCGGTCGTCGATGCGCAGGCCGCAGGCGCCGTCGGCATCCAGCGCCAGGGGCAGGCCCAGGCGGCTGCCCAGGGTTTGTAGCAGCGATTGGGCTTGTTCGCGTGTGTCCATGGTGTCGTGCTCCGTGGTGAATGGGCTAGCTCTTCGTGTAGCCCGAGAGGCCGTGGAAGTTGGCGGTGATGTCGTCGTGCTTGCTTTCGCCGCCGAACTGCTCGAACAGGGCGTTCACGCCGTGCAGCTTGTAGCCCGCGTAGCCGGTGTTCAGGCGCTGCATTTCAAAGTTGCCGCTGTGGGTCACGACTTCGTGGAACTGCGCCTTCTCTGACGCGCTGCGCGTGCGCTCGTAGTGCGGCACCTGGCCGGTCAGGCCCATTTGCAGCTTGAAGTGCTTGATCTCGGCGTCCAGCTCGCCGGTGCGGTCCTTGCCGCTCTTGCAGTTGAACATGACCTTGACGCCGAACATCTCGGCCAGCACGGCCAGGCGCGTGGGCATCTTGTAGGGCTCCTGCCCGGCAATCTTCTGCTTGCCTTCGTTGTGGATCTCGGCGATCTGGCGGGTGAGTTCTTGCGCGTGGGCCAGCTTGGTCTCGTTGTTTTTCAGCTGCGCGCGCAGGTTTTCCTTGTCCTGGCCTTCGGGCATGTGTTGCAGCGTCATCCGGTCGATGTCGTTCTGCTGGGCCAGCCGGTTCATATGGCCTCCGACCAGTCCGCCGGGCGCGCCGCCCTGAGACAGCGCCTGCGCATCCCCCAGCAGGCCCTGGATGGCCTCGCCGTTGATGCCTTCCACGTTGCCCCAGCCGCCCGCCAGCCACGATGCCGAACCCACGCCGCCCGCATTGACGCCGTAGTTGCAGGCAATGGGCCGGACATCGACGGTGATCTGCTGCAGCTGGCCGTTGGCGTCCTTGACCTCGAAGGTTTGCGGGCCGGACACGTCCTTCCAGGCCTGCATCTGGTCTTGCACCATGACGCGCTCGTTCGCGTTCGCGCCCTTGATGATGGGACGGATGTTGTCGGGCGTGAGCAGCGAGATGGACAAGATGTCCACCGGCACCGTGGCTCCGCCCAGGGCGGCCTGCATCAGTTGCGTATCGGTCAGCACGGTGGCCAGCACGGTTTCGCGGGCGCGGTTCAGGTTGGCCTGCTGGCGCATGGCGTCCACCAGCTTGGGGTCGTCGCGCACGGCGGCCAGGGTTTCCTGCAGGTTGGGCTCGCCCACGGTGGGGCGCTCGGCGTCGTCGAAGCTGCCCAGGCCGATCTTGTCCAGCGTGTCCATCATGTTCACCACACGCTGGTTGTCGCGCACCCACATCTCCTTGGGCAGCAGCTTTTCGACCATGGGCGCCAGTTCCTGGTCGCTCATGTGCTGGATCTCCTTGGCGTTGATGCCGAAGGCCGAGATGACGCCGTGGCGCATGCCGGTGAACAGCGCCTTGCCTTCGCCATCGACCAGCTTGGTCTGCGCCAGGTTCACGGCGTGCTCGTATTCGGTGCTGCTGTGCGCGTTGAAGCCCTTGCCCGCATAGGCCTCGATGAAGTTGCCCGCCGGGGTGGTTTCGCTGTACGACAGCACGGTTTCACTGCCCGACTGCAGCTGGATTTCCTTGACGATGGGGTCCCACTTCTGGTCCTGGTTGAGCACGTCGTTCATCGCGTTGTGGAAGGCGTGGCCCAGTCCGCCGGTGGACAGGCCCGCGTCCTTGAACACCTGCTTGAGGGTGTCCTGGATCAGGGTCTGCTCGTCGATCTTGGGGGTGTTGGCGCTGGTGCGGTGGCCGGTCATCAGCTCGCGCACATGGGTTTCGCGGGCGCGGTTCTGCTCACCCGCGAACAGCTTGCCCAGGCCCTTGGCGGGCTTCTTGCCCACCACGTCCTTGGGGTCGCCCAGTTCGCCGAAGTGGTCGCGCGCCTCGGCGTGCATCTGGTCGGAGCGGGCCTGGAAGATCTGGTCGCGCGCCTGCGTGAGCTGCGTGCGCTGCTCGGGGCTGAGGTCGGTGCGCGCCAGCGCCTCGTTGAGCACCCGCACCGCGCCTTCGGAGAACTGCGCCTTGCTCTCGTACATCTTGTGCAGCGACAGTGGCGAGTCGGCAATGGTGTGGCCCAGGTAGGCGAGGCGGTCCTCGGCCTGGGCGAGCAGGCTTTCCGTCAGCGCCTTGGCGTTCTCCCGCAGGCCCTCGGGCAGGTGGTCGAAACCTTCGGCCAGGGCGCCCTTGAGGGTATCGACCTGGTCCTCCAGGCTTTCCATCCGCGCCATGAGCTTGTCGCCCACCGAGGAGCCTTCGGACAGCAGCGCAAAGGTCTCGCCGAACTGGTCGAGGCAGTCGCGCAAGGCCTGGCCCTGGGCGCTCAGCTCGCCGCCGTTGCGGGCGCGGTCGGCCTCCAGGGCGTTGATGAACTGGTTGATGCCCTTGACGGTCTCGTCGCGCCGGGCGCCGATCTGCTGCGGGGTGGTCGCGTTGAGCTTCAGGTCGGACAGCGAGCGCACGCTGCCGCCGCTGCCGTTGACTGTGCCCTGGATGCTCACAGGCTTGGAAAGGCCGATGGTGCGTGCGCCCTTGGCGCCCTCCAGGCCGGTGACGGATTTCTCGCCCGTCTGCCCTACGTCCTTCTGGGCATCGATGTCCACCTTGGTGAACAAGGTGGTGGGCTGGAGCTGGCTGCGGTTGCCGATGACGCCGTTCATGTTTGTTACCCCTGCTGCGATGGTTCTCGCCATGAGTAACAGCAGGTCCGGCGCGGTTCCCGCGGACCAGGGGAAACCAGAGCGAGCGCCCGGCGCACCGCCGGCATCGGGCGCCACGGGCCGATGCCGACGGCAGGTTCAGGCGGCCTTCTGGATCACGCCCTTCATCGCCTCGGACACCTCCTTGACGATGGTGCTCTGGATCTGGGTGAACATCGTCCACTGCTGCACTTGCTGCTGCAGGCCCAGCAGGTCGCCCGTGCTGGGGCTGTCGCCCAGGTTGTTGATGGTGTTCTGCAGGTCGGCCTCGCGGCGCGAGGTGACTTGCGAGATGGAGTTGTTGATCGAGTTGAAGGTGATACCGCCGGTGGTCAGCATGGGAAGGCTCCTGAGGCTAGGGTCAAAAAAATCATCGTCAATCAAGGCGCACGCAGCGCCATTGTCAGCACTTCGCGGGCGGCCTGGCAAGCGTCCAGCATTGCCGCCAGCGCGGGATAGTCGGCGGGCGTCACGCCTTCGGCCAGCGCGGCGCGCAGCCGCTGGTCCAGCGCGCCGATGCGCTGCAGCGCATCCTGCCGCGCCTGCGCGGCGCCGGGGCCGCGCAGGCGCGCCTCCAGGTCGCTGAGCGGGGCGTCGGGCGCCAGGGGCGGGGCGTCGGGCAGCAAGAGTTTCATTACCGCAGCACCACCAGGGCGCGGGGGCCGTCGAAGACCAGCCGGTCGGGCTCCACCGCCACCAGCCGCCAGCCGTCGCGCCGCCCGCCGGGCTGCAGCTTGGCGCCGTCGCCCAGCACCACGTAGGGCACGGCCCCACCGACCACGCCGCGGATGCGGAACGGCAACGGCGCGGCGCTGGCGTGCACGGGGCGGTCTGGGGCGGCGGCCACGGCGCGGCCCGCCACCTCGCGCACGTGCAGCACGAACGGGATGCCGGACAGCGGCGTGGCGGGGCGCGCGAGCAGCGACTCCAGCCGGGCGCGCTCCTGGCTGCCGATGTCCAGCGTGATGGCCATCTGCTCGCCGTCCCAGCGCGCCTCGGCGCCCGCGAAGCCGGCCGTGCGCAGCCAGTCCCGCACGGCGCCGCCCTGCTCGGACGCGACGCGCAGGCCGTCCACGATCTCGATGCCCGGCGGCACGCGCGCGCGCACCAGGGCCAGCACCTTGTCGCGTTCGGCGGGCGCCGCGACCAGGCCCAGGGCGCGCACGCGCCCCTCGCCCAGCAGCTCGAAGCGCAGCGCCGGGGCGTCCGGGCCGCCCGCATCGACCAGGTCGTCGATCAGGTCCGAGGCGGTGCGCACCGACATCGCGGGCGCGGGGCGGACCTCCGCCAGAGCGTCGGCCAGGCGGTCCAGGTGCGCGATGTCGGCCACCCAGCCGCTCACGCGGGCGCCGCCCTCGGGCTGCGCCTCCACGCGCAGGCGCAGCGCCGGGTCCACGCGGGCGATGGCGAGCTGGATGTCGCGCAGCAGGCGCTGCTGCTGGGCGGGGTCGGCCTCGGGCGCGGCGGCTGCGGCGGGCGCAGGTGCATGGCTGGTGACTTGCCCCTGGAGCACAGACCAGAACACCGACAGCAGCAAGGCCGCAAGGGCCGCACCGATGATCCAGGCGGGCTGCCAGCGCCGGGGCGCGGCGCTGGCGGGCGGCGGCTCCACGGCCATGGATGCCGGGGCTTGTTGTTCTTCCTGCGGCGCGTCAGCGGCGGGCGCAGGCGCTTGCGGTGCCTCTTCTTCCAGCACCGGGGCAGCTGGCGGCGCCTCCGCCGGAAGCGGCGCGCCGCCTGCGGGCTCCAGTCCGGGCGGCGCCGGCTGCCAGGGTGCGTCGGGCAGGCTGACCGTCATCGCCACCTGCCCCAGGTAGGCGGCCGTGCCCCAGGCCTGTTCGGCCACCCAGTGCGGCGCGGCATCCGGACCGGAAGCCACGCCCCAGCGTCCAGTGGCGATCTGCAGCCAGGCGGCCGCGCCGGCGGACAGTCCCAGGTCGGTCAGGATGAGGTCGCAGGCATCGTCCGCCCCCAGGCGCTCGCCGCCCGCGACCACCACGCGCGCGCCGGCATGGCAGCCCGTGAGGATGCGCAGCTCGGCCGCAGCGCTCATCGCCAGCCTCCAGCGCCAAAAAACCGGGCGCGGCCGCAAGGCGGCCCATACAATGCGCCCGTCCCCTTTTTCCCCCTCACACAAGGATTTCGTCCATGAATCTCGAACAGGAGCGCCGCAACGACATCCTCATCCTGCGCCCCCGGGGCCGCCTGGACAGTAGCAGTTCGCCCGAGCTGGAGCGCGTGGTGACCGAACAGCTGGACTCCGGCGTCCAGCGGCTGGTGTTCGATCTTTCGGCCCTGGACTACATCAGCTCGGCCGGCCTGCGCGTCGTGCTGCTGGCGGGCAAGAAGCTGCGCGCCAGCAAGGGCAAGCTGGTGCTGGTGGGGCTGCGCGACATGGTGCGCGAGGTGTTCGACATGAGCGGCTTCCTGAGCCTGTTCGCCGTGACCGCCACGCTGGACGAGGGGCTCGGAAAAGTTTGAGCCAAATTGGCCTCTGGTGCTTACGCAGCAAGCGCCAGCAGCTCTTCTTTTCATAGTAAACACACGCATCACAGGTCGATCCGCGCGAGCGGCTGGATGTTGATCTCCTGCGTCAGCTCCTGGTAGGACAGCACGGGCAGGTCGTACAGGTCCTGCTCGATCATCTTGCGCATGTAGCGCCGGATGTCCATGGACGTGAGCAGCACCGGGCGCTGCGCGTTGCCGCCGATGTCGCCCACCGTCTTCTTGATGCTCTCCACCAGCCGCTTGCTCACCGCCGGGTCCAGCGACAGGTAGCTGCCCGCCGAGGTCTGGCGCACGGCGCCGCGCACCGTGTCCTCGATGCTGGGGGCCAGCAGGTAGGCGGGCAGGATGTTCTGGCCGCTCGAATACTTGTAGCTGATGTGGCGCTTGAGCGTGGAGCGCACGTACTCGGTGAGCAGCACCGAGTCCTTTTCCTTCTGGCCCCATTCGATCAGCGACTCCAGGATGGCGCGCAGGTTGCGCACCGAAATGTCCTCGGACACCAGCCGCTGCAATATCTCCGCGATCTTCTGGATGGGCAGCACGCGGGTCGATTCCTTGACCAGATCGGGGAAGCGCCCTTCCATCGCGCTCAGCAAAAAGCGCGTTTCCTGGATGCCGATGAAGTCCGCCGAATACTTTTTCAGCACGAAGGCCAGGTGGTAGGTGAGCACCTGGCTCGGGTCCATGAACGGGATGCCTGCGCGCGACAGCGGCTCGCGCAGCGCGCCGTCCACCCACAGCGTGGGGATGTGCGGCAGGAACTTGCGGTCTTCCTCGTAGGCGATCTGCAGGGCGGCCAGGTTGGCCGTGCTCTCGCGCACCAGCAGGTAGCCGGGCCGCAGGCGCCCCTGCGAGACGGGCACCTCGGACAGCAGGATGTTGTAGCTCTCGGGCGGCAGCCCTTCGTTGAAGCGCAGCTGGATGCCGGGGAAGGGCACGCCCAGGTCGAAGTACAACGCGCGGCGGATCTTGAGCAGCTCCTCGTTGAGCACCTCGGCGTCGAACGCCTGCTGCAGGCCCGCGGCCACGTCCATGAGCAGCGGCACCGTGGGCGCGAATTCCTCGCTGCCATCGGTGGCCTTCTTCTTGGGCTTTTCGCCCGCAGGCTGCATGGCGGGCACCTCGGTCACCTCGCCGGTCTTCTCGTCCACCACGCGGCGCGTGCCGCGCATGATGACGAAGCCGATGGTGCCGATGACCACGGCCAGCGTGAGGAACACGGGCAGCGGCATGCCCGGGATCAGTCCCATGCCCAGCGCCACGGCGGCGGCGATCATCAGCGCGCGCGGCTGGGCCATCACCTGCTGGCCGATGTCCTTGCCCACGTTGGACGGGCCGTCGCCCGACTGCACGCGCGTCACGATCATGCCCGCGCAGATGGCGATGAACAGCGCCGGGATCTGCGCGATCAGCCCGTCGCCGATGGTGAGCACGGAGTAGGTCTTGGCCGCGTCCGCCGCCGTCATGCCGCGCTGCATGGTGCCGATGACGATGCCGCCCAGCAGGTTCACCGCCACGATGATCAGGCCCGCGATGGCGTCGCCCTTGACGAACTTCATCGCCCCGTCCATGGCGCCGTAGAGCTGGCTTTCCTTCTCGACGATGCCGCGGCGGCGCTTGGCCTCTTCCATGTCGATGGTGCCCGCGCGCATGTCGCCGTCGATGGACATCTGCTTGCCCGGCATGGCGTCCAGCGAGAAGCGCGCCGCCACCTCGGCCACGCGCTCCGCGCCCTTGGTGATGACGACGAACTGCACGATGGTCAGGATGAGGAACACCACCAGGCCCACGACCAGGTTGCCGCCGACCACGAAGTTGCCGAAGGTGAAGATGATGTGGCCCGCGTCGCCCTGCAGCAGGATCAGCCGCGTGGTGGCGATGGAGATGCCCAGCCGGAACAGCGTGGTGACCAGCAGCACCGACGGGAACGACGAGAACGCCAGCGGCGACGGCAGGTACATGGCCACCATGAGCAGGATGGCCGAGATCGTCATGTTGATGCCGATGAGCGCGTCCACCAGCCAGGTCGGCAGGGGCAGGATCATCATGAAGATCACTGCCACCAGAAAGAAGGCGAGAACCAGGTCGTTGCGGCTGGTGATGACCTGGACGGCGCGCTGCATGCGCGCACCCAGGGAGATGGTGGCGGACTGGGACATGGGCGGGTGCTATCAGCGCCGCTCGGGCGCGGTCTCCGGAGAAGGCTCGGCGGGGTTGCGCAGGGCGACGAAGGCGCGCATGGCGCCGGCCGCCTCGTCGCGGCGGTCCAGGGCCTGCAGGGCCTGCGCCCGCACCAGGTGGAAGGGAGCATCCATGGCGCCGAGCAGCGCCAGTTGCTCCAAGGTGTTCAAGGCCCGCTGCGGCTTGGCGGAGCGCACCTGGGCCAGCGCCAGCGCCAGCAGCGTGCGCGGGTCGTCCGGGGTGAGGATGTTGCGGGCGGCCAGCAGCACGGCAGCCTTGTCGGGCAGTCCGTTCTGCAGATAGACGAAGGCGAGCAGGTCCATCAGCTCGATGTCGGCGGCGGGCGCCGCGACCGCCGTGTCAGACGCCATGCGCGGTCAGCCTTGGTAGAGGGTGCTGCGGTACATCTGCACCAGGTCGCGCAGGCCTACCTCCTCGCTCAGCAGGCGGGTGGCGCGGTTGAGCATGCGCAGGTCGTCGTCCCCGCCGTCTCCCGCGGGCTGGCGCTGGGCGGCCGCGTCGCGCAGGTGCTGCAGCGCGTTGTCCAGCGCTTCGCGGAAGCGCGCGGGCACCAGCAGGTCGCGGTTGACGATCTGCGGGCGGGCCATGGTATTGAGGAAATCTTCCATCGAGGGCCTGTCCAGCAGCTCGGAAAGCTGGGCGCGGGCGCCCATTTCCGGCGGCGCGGACTCGCTGCGCTCGGGCAGGCTGGGCTGGGCGTCCTGCTGGGCATAGGTGATGCTGTCGATGCCCCGGTCGAAGACCAGGCCACTGATTCTCATGTCCGTCATACAGCATGCTCCCGAAGAAAGTGCAGGCTGCGGGGTGCGGCCTGGCCCGTTTCAGTAACCGCCCGGGCCGGGAAGTTCCATCCACCGGCGGAGTTTACGTGCCCCCCAGCCCCGCCAGCCACTGGCGCAAGAACTCGGTGGCGTCGCGGATGCGGCGCGCACTGACCTCCTCGGCCGGAAAGCGCGTGGCCAGTACCAGCCAATCGCCCGCCGCCACGCTGCGCAGGCCCACCTGCACCGATGGAGCCCCGGCATGCGCTGCGCCCGCCTGCTTCATGGCGCGCAGCAGCAGCGCGGGGATGTCGTAGCGCACCGGCTCCGCCCAGTGCACGACCACGGCTTCGCCTTCCTGGGCCACGCCCAGCAGCGCGCCGGACTGGAGCCGCAGCTGGACCTCTCCGCGCGGCCCCGCGTCCAGCGGCAGGCCCATGTCGGCCCCAAAGTCGGCCAGCGCCTGTTGCAGATGCGCCATGGTCAGTAGTCCTCTTTGTCGATGGCGGCGTCGAGCGCATCCTGCACCGCCTGGAAAATCGTCTGCCGCTGGTCTCCGTCCACGAAGACCTTGACCGGCATGTCCCGCATCAGCACCTTCAGGCCGGTGAGGAAGTGGATTTGCGCCTCCACGCCCGTGGCGCCGGACTTTTCGGCCAAGGACGTGAAGCGCGCGCCCGACACCCATTTCTCAGCGCTGATGCCCACTAGGTCCTGCATCAGGGCCACGGGCGTGCTTTTCAAAGGGGCGTGCTGCTCGCCGATCCTGGCGTGCAGTTCGCGGCTGGCGTCCAGCACGGTGGCGGCCACGCCCAGGTGGTACAGGTCCTGCACCAGATTCTGCAGCCGCGTGGGGTCGGCCGAGGGCCGGGCGGCCGCCAAATCCTGGCCCAGCGCCTGGGTGAGCCGCGCCAGGCCCGCCGCGAAGTCGCCCTCGCCAAAGCGCTCCAGCGCCAGCTTGAGGGTGCCCGCCAGCGACGGGTTGCCCAGCACCACGTCGCGGTAGGTGGACTGGAACTGCGCCACCTCGGCCTGCCCGTGGGCGCCCTGCCCGGCGGCGCCGATGGTGTTGACGTCGGCCCGCATGCGGGGGCCGTGCTCCATTTCCAGGTCGTCCAGCGCCTCACGCAGCGCGTCCAGCACCTCGGCGCTCGCGCCTTCGCGCTCGCCCTGGTGCAGCGCGTACTGCAGCGCCATGAACTGCTGGGTGGGCTCGCCGAACGCCTTCTTGGCCTGCGCGGCGGGGTCGCCCTGGGCGGACAGCATGCGCTTGGCCAGCTGAACCAGTTCCTCCGGATCCTCATAGGCCTGGGCGGCCTCCATGTAGGCCATGATGGCCTCGGGGCTCATCAGCTCCAGCGGCCGGGTCGCCTCTTTCTTGCGCTCGGAGGTGTGCTTGGTCTCGGCCTTTTCCGAGTGGTGCAGGCTGATCTCTTCCGCCGCGTCGGACAGCACCGAGTTGGCGTCGTCCACCTGCACTTGCTGGCCGGCGAACTGGCCCACGGCGGACTGCCCGGCACCGCCCTGGCGCAAGGCCGTATCGAAGGAAGGGGTGGCGGGGTTGAAGGCGTCGATGCGGGACATGGTGCTCGTAGGTAACAGCGGCAGCGTCTGGGTTCCACGTCAGGCAAATTGACCCATGCCGGGCGATCTGGCCGGGGCCTGCGCGCCGATCTGGCCGGCCCAGTGGTGCAGTTGATCGACGAAGCCGGTGAACGCATCGCAGAACTGCGCGGGCGTCAGCGCCACGGCGCTCAACCGCCGGGCCAGGATGACGCGGGCATTGTCGTCCAGGCTGAGGGTGGCCCCGCCCGTGCCGCGCCAGAAGCGGTTGGCGCGCAGCAGGGTTTCGGCCATGCCCGCGCCGGGGGGCAACTGCCCGGCCACGGCGTACAGCACCACGTCCTGCGTGCGAGGGTCGGTCTGCACATGAATGACGTGCTGGTGATCCAGCGCGATGGAGCGCAGGCCCTGCGCGTCCAGCGTGAGGGCGGGCAGGCCCAGGGTGGCGGCCAGGGCGTTCAGATGGGGTTCCAGGGTGTCCATGGGTCAGTCTTTCGTCAGGGCGCTCAGGCCCGCGATGATGCGCGGGTAGGCCAACGGGTCATTCTGCACAGGCGGCACGCCTGCGGCGCCGTGGGGCACCCAGCTCCAGCCGGAGGTTCCGAAGTCGTCGTCGCACAGCAACAGCCGCTGCTGAGCGGGCCAGCGCCCGGCGGCCAGCACGCGCTCTTGTTCTTGCAGCAACCGGCCCAGCAGGGTGAACGCGCCCTGGATGCGGCGCACGTCGCCGTCGGCCTTGGCGGGCAGGCGCGACCAGATGCGCTGCACGAACAGGCCGCTGTGCGGGCCGCAGATGAACACCCGCACGGCGGTCGATTGCAGGCCGTGCCCGGCAATGCCCACCCAGGCACGCTCGCGCCCGGGCTCGTTCAGCCACAGGCGCATGGCCTGGCCGATGTCCAACGCGGCGGGCCAGCCGGGGGTGCCAAAGGCGCTGTCGCCCAGCGGTTTCAGGGCCGCCTGCAGAGCGCCGGGCAGCGGGGGGCGGGGCAGGTCGGCGTCGTCCCAGAGGTGCGTCCAATCCAGGGGGCTTGTCGTCGGCATAGTCATCATGCATCCTGTGCGGTGGGCAGTGTTTGGGAAGGCGTCAGTAGGGCCGCGAAGTCGTTCACGTCCAGCATGGGGGCCATGGAATCGAGGCGGTTGAGCTCCTGCAGCACCCAGTCGCGGGCGACGTAGCCCTGGCTATAGGCCTCCCGCTCCATGCGGGTTTTGAGGTGCTTGATTTCGGTGTCAATGGCATGTTCGCTCTTGCCCTGCCCGGCCAGCTCGTCGCGCAGGCGTTCGATGCGGTCGCCCGGGCGATCCCCCATCCCCAGCAGGCGCGTGACCTCGGGCTGGCTCCAGTCGTCGGCGCTGTCGATCACGCACCCATCGCGGGCCAGATCGCCCAGGTGCTGCTGGATGTGGGCCAGCCGCGCCTGGGTGGCGGCGATTTCGTCGGGCTTGAGCAAGCCTTCGCAGTCGGCCTGCACCTGCTCGGGTGTCAGGGCCATCAGCGCGTTGAACGTGCCGCGGTCCACCACGCCGGGCAGGCGGCCGCCCTTGAAGCCCAGGTCGCGATGGCCGTCTTCGCCGATGAGTTCCCGGAAACCGGCGTTGGAGGTGGCGTTCGCGTTGGTGATGCGCGCGCCGAAGGCCATGTCGTTGTCGATGCCCTGGATCGCCACGGTGGCTCCGTCGGGCGTGCGCTCTATGAAATAGTTCTGCCCGTGGCGATCCACCTGGCCCGTCAGCGCGTCCAGCCATTGCAGCTTGGTCAGCTCGCGGCGCAGTACCGGGTCGTCGAAGTTCGTGCTCACCATGCCGTCGCGGCCTTGCAGGGTCTGCACGATCTGGTCGTTCTCGATGATGGGCATGCCCTCCTCGTCCAGCGTGCCGCGCAGTTCCTCGTTGATGACCTTCAGCGTGTCGCCCACCAGCTCGCCGCCCTCGAAGCCCTTGGACTGGATGTAGGCCGTCAGCACCTCGGGCCGCTCGCGCAGGAGCTGGGCCACCTGGGGCGGCAGGGGCATGCTGAAGTTGCCGTTGATCTGCGGCGAGACGCCTTTGGCCAGCTCCATCACACTGCCGACCTGGCCGCCATGCACCACGATCTCGGTGCGCGGAATGATGTTCAGGCCCAGCCGCTGATCCAGCCGCGACGTGACCACGTTGCGCGGCGCCCAGTTGGGGCGGTTCTCGTCAATGCCTGCCGTCAAGCCCGCCCCGGCCAGCGCCCCGGTGCTGGGCCGCTCGGCCTTGAACACGCCGGTGATGCGCGTGCCGTCGCTCAACTCGGCCTGCCCCTTGGAGACGCTGTTGATCGCGCCCTTGCCCAAAGGGGTGAGTTCGCCCCCCATCTTCGCCCCGGCGCGCGAGCCGTCGGTGATGGGCATGCGCGCCGCGTGGTAGGCGCGCACGGTGGCCAGGTCGTAGTCAAGGCGCACGGCTTTGCGCACGTCGTTTTCGGTGATGCCGTGCGGGTCCAGCGTCATCTGCCACATGGCGCCGTAGTCCTGGGCGTTCCAGCCTTTTTGCACCAGGGTTTCCACCTCGTCCAGCGATAGGCTGGGGTGCACGCGCTGAAAGCCGATGAGGTCGTTCAAGGTCACGCCCGGGCGCAGCCCATCGGCGCGGTCCAGGGTTTCGCTCATCACGGCCCGCTCTTCGCGCACCTGCCCCAGCAGCGTGCGCATGGTGTCCTTGTGGGTGTGGCTGCCGCCTGCCTCGTAGGCCGCCAGGGAGTTCTCCAGCGCCACCAGCGCCTCGCGCAGGTCGGCCAGCAGGTTCACGTCCTGCTCCAACTGGGCGTCGCCGGCTTCGCCCAGGTTCCGGGGCGCATTGAAGCGCTCCAGCACGGCGTGGTAGGCGTCCAGCTTGTTCAGCACGTCCTTGTAGCCGGTGGACATCTTGTGCAACGTCAGGCCCAGGAAGGTGATGTCCGTCTTGGGCGGCGCGCCGATGCGGTCGATCAGCGCCTCGCGGCTGGGCAGCGTCTCGCGGCCCAGGGTGCGCGCGTCGGGCGGCGTGGCGACCAGGCGGGCCTGGTGGATGGGCTGGCGCGGCGGCTCCTGGTCGGGCGGCAGCAGCAGCTCGGCCTGGAGCTGGGTGTCCGGCCGATCGACGATCTGCACCACCTGCCCATCCAACTGCCCCACGCCCTGCACCTGGCCCTGCTCCTCCAGCGGCCGCTGTCCTTGCAGCAGGGTGCTCGCCAGAGGACTCGGGCTGTTGTTGGTGGGGATGTACGACATGAAAACTCCGCGATGCGATGGTGCCCGGTATGTAACACGGCCCAGTGGATGGTTCCACGGCCCGGCGCATGGAACCATGGCGGCCCAACCGTTACACACTGCGCATACCCTCCACAAAGGAAACACCATGGACAAGAAGGCACTGGCCCAGCAACTGCTCAACGCACTCGGAGAAACGCTGACCGTGGGGGCGTTGACGCTGGATGAGCGCACGAACAGCTGCGTGCTGGTCTTTGACGACACGTTGATCATCAACATCGAGTTCGACGCGCAGACGCAGCGGCTGGTGCTGTCGTCCTACCTGCACGAGCTGCCCGCCAGCGGCGCCGAGCCCCTGCTGCGCGAGTTGCTGGCCGCCAACCTGTACTGGCACCGCACCGGCGGCGCCACGCTGTGCCTCGAAGAGGGCACGGGCGGCGTGATCCTGGCCTACGCCCACAGCGTGTCCGACCTGGACGGCGCCAGCTTCGAGGCCCTGGTGGAGAACTTTGCCAACCAGGCCGAGCGCTGGACGCGCCGCCTGACCGAAGCCGCGCAACAAGCACCCCAAGTGCAGGCCGCGCCGCAAGACCGCCCTGGCACGCCGGTCATGTTCGGCTGAGGAGGCACCGCCATGACGATCAGCGACTTCAGCAAGATTGCCCGCCAGACCACCGCCGCCGACATGGTGGTGGGCCAGCAGGGCGGCCAACAGGACGGCCAGGGCGGCATCGAGCTGCGCAAACCCCTGAACCCGCCCAGCGCCTGGACGGGCTTCAAGGCCGCCCTGAGCAACGTGCCCCTGCTGGGCCAGCTCGGCAGCCTGCGCCAGGCCCGCCAGGAGGTGGACAGCTACCCGGTCAGGCTGGGCGAGTATCAGGCCAGCAACCGGCAGATCCTGGCCGGGTTTGTGCAAGACCTGCAGGCCAGCTACGGCACGCACGCCGCCAACATGGCGATGAAGAACGTGGACGTGGCCGACGGCAAGCCCCTGAGCCAGCGCATGGTCAAGGCCGCGCTGGACGGCGCGGACAAGGCGCAAAAGCAGATGCGCGCCATGAACAACCTGCAGATCACCCAGTTCCTGGAAAACCCCATGCAGGGCGGCGTGCGGCTGCCCGGCAAGGTGGACATGACGGACGTGTGCTTCCAGCGCGACATGCCCGTGGGCGGCCAGCCCTCGTGGCAGCACGCCGTGGGCACCGAAAGCGCCAAGTTCATCACCCGCATGACCGAGGGCCTGTGCCGCAGCCAGCCCGAGCATGCACGGCAGATGCTGTCCAACGAGTCCATCGCCGCAGCCGCCAACCAGGCGCTGGACGTCTACCAGACCCTGCTGAGCACGCCCGACATGACGCCCACCCGGCTCGAAGGCATCCTGCAGCGGGCCAACGAAAAAGCGGGCAGCGGCCACCAGGCCATGCTCAGTTTTGCCAAGGAGCTGGCCATCACCACCCGGCTGGACGAACAGATCAACCGGCAAGACCCCCAATCCATGCTCAACCGCATCGCCACGCAGGTGCAGGGCTCCATGCGCGACGAAATCGACGCTCTGGGCCTGCCGCCGCCCGGCCTCAACCTGGCGCCCGTGCTCAAGTCAGTGGCCAACGGCATCAGCGAAACCGTCAGCTTCGGCATGAGCGGCCTGGCCCAGCAGCTTGGCTGCGCCAATGACGTGCCCTCCATCGCCCGGGCGCTGGACGGCGCGCTGCCCGGCAAGATCGAGCAGGCCCTGCGCGAGCACGTGCAGGCGCTGACCATGATCCAGCAGTCCCCCACGCTCACCGACGCCCAGAAGGCCGAGCTGCTGGCCATTGCCAACACGCGCCGCATCGACCCCGTGCAGGTGCAGAAGTACGAGGCCATCGCCCAAACCATCTCCGACGCCACCGTCGCCCTCAAAGCCTACGCCCAGGGCACCGGCGGCGTGGACGCCGTGTTCAAGGGCCTGGAGCGCGCCCTGAGCGCCTTCGAGAACGAAACCGTGCCCATGAAGGAGCACGGCGCCACCATGTGGGAAAGCGGCAGCCTGAGCGGCGGCGACATGACCACCGAGCTGATGGACCAGTTCGCCCGCCTGGCCGCCGCCAGCCTGAGCGCCGATGACGCGAAGGCGCTGCTGCCCCTGATCGGCGGAGCCGAAGTCGCCCGGCTGATGGAGGCGATGAACGCCTCGTCCGACATGCGCATGGCCGCGCAGTTGCCCATCACCCTCATGTCCCTGGTGCAAGGCGTGGCCCAGCGCGCAGGCGAAACGCCGCAAGGCGCGCAGGCGCTGGCGCGGGGCCTGACCCACGGCACGCCCGAGGGGCTGAACCTGGGCACCCTGCGGCCCGACCTGGCCCTGGCGCTGCTGACCGACCCCGAGAAGATGGACGCCCGGGGCGTCGTCGACGGCTCGCCCAACGCCGGGCTCATCGTGCAGGATTTCGACCCCGGCGCCATCCTGGACGCCAACCGCCAGGCCATCCAGGACTACGTGAACAGCGACGCCCTGGACGACGCCAGCGGCCTGCCCAGGACCACGCTGGTGGACATGGGCCGCGCCACCTTCCGCCTGAACGGCGAGCACATCGGCGGCGGCGGCGACCAGGCTGGCGAGGTGCGGGAGCGGTTCGAAGGCGCCTTCACCAACGACCAGGCCCCCCTGGCGCGCGGCGTGGCGCGCTGCATGAACCAGTTGGGCATCAACATGTTCGTGGGCCTGAACAACCAGGCCGCCTACGGCCAGGGCAACGTGGTCGCCGGCGCGCCCGGCGTCGGGCACACGGTGCACGAAGCCTGGCAGCAGGACGACGGCACCTGGCTGGTGCGCAGCATCCACACCCAGCAGCCCAACGCGCTGAGCAAGGCGGATGGCAGCATGGAAGAAATCAGCACCGACGGCCTGGCCGCCTTCTCCATCACCTACCGCATCTCGCCCGGCGCACAGCCGGGCGGCGAGGCCGTCATCACCGTGGAAGACTCCCGCGTGGCCTACGCCATCTAGAGCGCTTCAATCCTGAATTGATAGCTGCCAGCGCTTTCCACAGAAAGATTTCATCGCCATTTGTCGCTGAAATCATTTATAGACAGGCGCAAAAAGCTATCAATTTTGAATACCCAGGATAAACCCGTATTTTTTGCGGCCAGGGTGGAACCACCCCGCAGGCCCCGTTACTCACCCGGTATCCATAGCCCAAATCACACAGGAGTGCAACCATGGCAGGACAAGACAACGCCCAAGACATCGTAGCCCGCGCCCAGGCATTGATCGACGAAGTGCAGGGCCAGCTGGCCGCCGCCGACGAGTTCTATCGCAGCCAGGGCCTGGACCCTGAGAAGGTGCGTTCCGTGCTGCAGGCGCAGCTCGACCTCAAGGGTATCGAGTCCGCGCAAAAGGCGTTCCAGGAAGACATGGCCGCGGTGGACCAGGAAGCGCGCGAGGAGCAGGCCCGCCAGTCCTTCGCCGCCCCTGCCAGCGGCGGCGCGCGGCGCCCCCGCCCCATGATCTGACCGCCCGCCGCGCCAACCCGAATACCCGAGGAGAAACACCATGTCAATGAACGTCAACGGCCCAGGCGCCATCAACCTGAGCAACATCCAGGGCATGGACCTGGAAACCGCCCTGCTGGCCGTGCAAAGCCAGCGCGCCAACCTGCTCGAAGACCAGCTCAAGGGCCAGATCGAGGCCGTGCAGAAGAAGAACGCCCAGATCGCCCAGCTCAACACGGCCATGGCGGCGCTCAACGGCGTCAAGGGCCTGTACGGCGGCGAGTCCAAGGCCACGACCACGATGAGCGACACCCAGGGCAAGAAAAATGGCAACAACTCCCTGGAGAAGGTGCAGCAAGCCCAGAACAACGCCAACGAGGCCCTGAAGGCCGCGGGCTATGAAGGGGGCATGACCGAGCTGGGAACCAGCAAGTACGGCACCAACGTCCAGGGCGACACCACCATGGGCCAGGTGGATGCCGCCATCCAGCAGCTCAAGGCGCAGATCGACAGCCTGAGCAACAGCCAGCAGATGGACATGCTGCGCCTGCAAAGCCTCTCGAACAAGCGCAACGAGGCTTTCGAGACCATGACCAACTTCATCAAGAAGATGCAGGACAGCCGCAGCTCCATCATCGGCAACATGCGCTGAAGCACAGGCTCGCGCTCCCACGGAAAGGCCCACCATGTCAGCCATCAATCTCAACGGCCCTGGCGCCATCAACCTGGACAATATCCAGGGCATGGATCTGGAAACCGCCCTGCTGGCCGTGCAGAACCAGCGCGCCACGCTGCTCGAAGACCAGCTCAAGGGCCAGATCGAGGGCGTGCAGCAAAAGAACGCGCAGATCGCCAAGCTCAACCAGGTGCTCGCCGCCCTCAACACGGCCGCCGCGAGCGCACCGGCAGGCGCCAAGCCCACGGACAAGGTGGACCTGTCGAAGTCCCCCGACCTCAAGACGGCCCTGGAGGCCGCGGACATGACGTCGCTCCCCGGCCTGGAAAGCCTGAACGAGCTGCCCTACGTCGTGACCCTGAAGGACGGCACCAAGATCCCCGTGGACGCAGCGGGCAAGCAGGAAGCCCAGGACTACCAGCAGCGCTACTGGGCCTTCCGCTCCAACGACTACAGCGGCGCCAAGGCCGTCGTCGACATCGCCGACAACCCGGCAGCCGCCACCAAGGGCGACCTGGACGCCGCCGTGCAGAACATCAAGGGCCAGATCGACGCCCTGAGCAACAGCCAGCAGATGGACATGCTGCGCCTGCAAAGTCTCTCGAACAAGCGCAACGAAGCTTTCGAGACCATGACCAACTTCATCAAGAAGATGCAGGACAACCGCAATTCCATCATCGGCAACATGCGCTGACGCCGCCGCTACCCAAAGGAATATCACCATGACCGATACCGCTGTTCTCGCCGAAGTCCCGGACGACGCCGAATCCCTGCAGGCCCAGGCGGCCGTGCTGCGCAACATCCTGCTGCATGGCGGAACGCTGGGCGCCGCCGCAGGCGTCAGCCAGCAGGACTGCGAGGTGCTGTACCAGCTCGGCCACGGCCTGTACCAGCAGGCCCGCTACACCGAAGCCTTCCGCATCTTCTCGCTGCTGGTCACCTACGACCACCTGGAACCGCGCTACCTGATGGCGCTGGCCGCCTCGGCCCAGATGCTGGGCCGCTATGCCGATGCCATCCAGCACTACGGCACCGCCGCCGTGCTGATGCTCGACGACCCCGCGCCGCTGCTGCACAGCGCCGAATGCTGCATCGCCATCCAGCAGATGGAAGGCGCCGCCGAGGCCCTGCGCATGGCCATCGGCCTGATCGACCAGGAGCCCCAGCACGAGGCCCTGCGCCCCCGCGCCGAAGCCCTGCTGGCCCCGCTGGCCGCTGCCGGGCACTGAGAAAAAGACCGACGAGGAGCAACACCATGAGCATCCAAGGCACCACCGCCGGCGGCCCCTTCTTTCCGCAAAACGATCTCGGCATCAACAACCAGGGCGTCGTCCCGCACGGCGGCGACAAGCCGCCGCTGGCAGTCGTCACCCCGCCGCCGCCCCCGCCCCCCGAGGGCCTGGAAACCAACCCCGACCAGCCCCCGCCGGGCGCTGGCGCCCCCCCCGGCGACGTGCGCGCGGCACTGACCAACCTGTCTTCCGACCAGGTGCAGGCCGACATGTACGCCCTGATGGCGCTGATGCAGCAGCTGGCCCAGCAGCAGCGCAACTCGGCGCGCGAGATGCGCAATAGCGAGATGCAGGCCCAGATCTCCACGCTGCAGAACGCCGCGCAGGAGATCCGCAACGCCGCCTCCGACCGCCTGACCGGCGCCATCCTCTCGGGCGTGATGCAGATCGGCGCCGGCGCCCTGCAGATCGGCGGCGCGGCCATGAGCTTCTCGCGCACCGACACCGCGCTCAAGGATTTCGGCAAGGGCGGCATGACGGACCAGCAATTGAGCGGTGCGCTGGGCAAGGCCAACGCCTTCAGCACCGCCGGCGACGGCGCCAGCAAGATGACCGGGGCTCTCGGCCAGATGATGAACGCCGGCATGGAACACCAGGCCGCCAGCCACGACGCCCGCAAGGCCGAGCTGGAAGCGGGCGCCAAGGCGCACGAGGCCCAGGTGCAGCAATCCGGCGACGTGATGCAGCAGATGATGGACGTCATCCGCGACATCCGCGACAAGCTCAGCTCCATCGAGCAGTCGCGCATCGAGACCACGCGCGGCATCGCGCGCAACATCTGATCTGACCAGAAAGGACGGTTTGGCATGTCCACCACCATCGCCTCCAACAACATGACTCCGCTGCCGAGCGGCTTCACGACCCTCGGCGACGACATCAAGGCGGACCTGTCCGCCCTGACTACCGACCCCAGCGCCCTGGTCAAGAACAAGGAAAGCAACAAGGCCCTGATGGACCAGTTGCTGCAGACCCTGGGCACCCAGCAGCAGGGCGGCACCGGCGACGGGCTGAAGAACGCCAACGGCGCGCCCTCCATCGCCTCGCCACTGGACAACATCTCCTCGGACGACCTCATCGACCTGCTGCAGGCCATGCGCAGCAAGTCGCAGGACCAGCAGCTCGCCACCGCCAAGACGGGCCTGGACGGTTCGCGCCTGGACGCGCAGCGCAACAATGAGGCGCAGCAAAAGAAGATCCAGGACTGGATCAAGAAGTGCGAACAGGCCGACAAGGCCAGCCTGGCGCAGAAGATCTTCGGCTGGATCGGCAAGATCTTCGCCGTCATCGCCGCCGCCATCGCGGTGGTGGCCTCGGTGGCCGCTTCGCCGTTCACGGGCGGCGCGTCGCTGGCGCTCACGGCCCTGGCCGTGGTCGGCCTGGTGGGGGCCACCATGTCGCTGGCCGACCAGATTTCGCAGGAGGCGGGCGGGCCGGAAATCAGCCTGTCGAACATGATGACCAAGATGGTGGGCGGCCTGCTGAAAGCCTGCGGCGTGCCCGAGGAGAAGGCCGAACAGATCGGCAAGGCCCTGGCCGGCGTGCTGGCCATCGCGGCCCCCGTGGCGCTGCTGGTGGAGCCCAAGCTGCTGGGCACCGTGGCGTCGGGCATCGCCGCGCTGTCGGGCGCCGACCCGGACCTGGTCTCCAAGATCGAGATGGGCGTGACCATTGCCGCCACCCTCACCGTGGGCATCGGCATGGCCGTGGCGGGCTTCCAGTTCTCCAAGCTGGCGGGCGACGCCGTGAACGTGACCGCCAAGCTCACCACCGCCATCATGGGCGCGGTGGCGCAGACCACCCAGGGCGTTACCGCCGTCGGCCAGGGCGCGGCGGGCATCGCCAAGGGCGTGCTGACCGCCGACGGCGAGAAGGCCATGGCCGACAAGAAGGCGCTGGAGGCGCTGATGCTCAAGATCAACCAGCAGATGGACGAGCAGCGCGACGAGCTGCGCAAGATCATCCAACAGATGGAAGAAAGCGTGCAGGTCGTCAGCCAGATCATGCAGGGCACGGCGGACAGCATGCAGCAGATCACCAGCAACATCGGAAAGCGAGCTCCCATATGAGCGCACAACCCGCCCCCGCCAGCGACTTTGGCGATACCCTGCGCACGGGCCTGGACAGCCTGCCCTCGACCAAGCGCTTTAGCGCCGAGCAGCTGGAAGTGCTGTACGCGCTGGCCTACACCCACATGCAGCAGCAGCAGTGGCGGCAGGCCCTGAACCTGTTCGCCTTCCTGAGCCAGTACGGCCCCACGCGCCGCCACTACCTGGCGGGGCTGGCGCAGTGCCTGCGCATGGCGGAGCGCTACGAGGAAGCGATCAACATCTGGACGCTGATCCTCGTGCTGTTCCCGGACAACCTGAGCCCTTCGCTGCACATCGCCCAGTGCCAGCTGGCCATGGGCGACGCGGCGGCGGCGCAGCAGACGCTGCGCCAGCTCGCCACAGCTCTGGAAGACAGCGACCCGCTCAAGGTGCGCGCGGGCGCCTTGCTGGGGCAACTGGGCTAGCCTGCCTATGCCGCTTGCTGCGTTGCTTGACAGCGACGACATTCAACTGCTGACCCAGACCGGCTTCATTGCCGCAGGCCGGGCCGATGTCCAGCGCGCCGAACGCATCTTCGGCGCGCTGGCATTGGCGCGTCCGCAGCACGACTTTCCGCACGTGGGCATGGCGGCAGCGCTGCTCAACGCGGGCCGCCCCGCCGACGCTGCCGCACGCCTGGGCAGCGTGCAACTGCCCCCGGGCGATGCCGCCGACATGGTGCAGGCCTTCCACGGCCTGGCGCTGCAGCTGGACCGGCGCCCTGGCGAGGCCACGCGCGTTCTGCGCGCCGTTGCCGCCCGTGCACAGAATGCCGCAACACCTTCCGAGGGCGCACGCCTAGCCTGTAAGCTCCTGGGTGAGCCGCCTCTCCACCCCAACGCTGCGCATTGAGGAATCCCATGGACATTCTTGCCACCCCCGCCGTGGTTTCCACGCTCCCGCCGCTAGCGGCGCCCGCCGTGCAGCCCGCAGCGCCCAATGACCTCGCCGCCGCCCGCTTCTCGGCCCTGATGCAGGCGCCGCCCGCCGCCGCAACGCCCACCGCGCAGGCGGCTGCCGCAGCGGCCCATGCGGCGGAGCCCCATTCCGTGGGCGACCGCATACTGGCGGGCATGCAGAGCGTCTCCGGCGAATTCCAGTCCGCCTGGAAGTCCGTGTCGGCCTCGCTGGACGCGAATGCCGAGACCATGGGCATGCAGGACCTGCTCAAGCTGCAGATGCACCTGGTGCAGGTATCGGTGCAGTACGACCTAGTGGGCAAGGCCGTGAGCCGGTCCACCCAGAACTTCGACCAGCTGGTGCGCGTGCAATGAAGCTGAAATCCCTGCTACGTCTGTTCCTGGCCTGCGCCTGCCTGGCGCTGGCCGCCTGCGGCGCGCGCGTGGACCTCATGGGCTCCGTGCCCGAAGACGAGGCCAACGACGTGCTCGCCGCCCTGCTCAAGGCCGACATTCCGGCCGAAAAGACCGCCGGCAAGGAAGGCCTGGTGGGTGTGCGCGTGGACGCCGCGCAGGTGGGCCGCGCGCTCGAAGTGCTGCGCGACAACGGCCTGCCCCGCGAGCGCTTCGCGGGCATGGGGCAGGTGTTCAAGAAAGAGGGGCTGATCTCCTCGCCGCTCGAAGAGCGCGCCCGCTACATCTACGCGCTGTCGCAGGAGCTGTCCAACACGCTGTCCAAGATCGACGGCGTGCTCGCGGCCCGCGTGCACGTGGTACTGCCCGAGCGCGGCCCGGCGGGCGAGGCCGGCGTGCCGTCCACCGCCGCCGTGTTCATCAAGCACCAGGAAGGCTACAACCTCGAAATCATCCAGCCGCAGATCCGCAGGCTGGTGACCAACAGCATTCCGGGGCTCACGGCCGACCGCGTGTCGGTGATTTTCGTGGCCTCGCAGCCGCGCGCCGCCAACACCGCCAGCCGTGCGGACGCACCCCCGGTGGCGTCGGTCTGGGGCATCGACGTCGCACCCCAGAGCGCGGGCCTGCTGACCGGCGTGCTCTGGGCCCTGCTGGCCGTGGCGCTGCTGTGCCTGGGCGGGCTGGGCTACGTGCTGTGGCGCTACGTCTTTGCGGGCCGCAGCCAGGATGCCGCCGTGGCCGTGCGCACGGCTTGAACGAACGCATGCCCACGCCAGCCGCCTCCCCCGACGCCCTGCTGGACACCCGGCTGCAGGAGTTTAACCTGCTGCCCAGCCGCAGCCTGCATTCCGAGCGCGCCCGTGCGCTCGAAGGCGCCGGGAGCGCACTGGCCCAACAGCCCGGCGTGCAGCGCGCGCTACACCGGCGCTGGTCGGCGCAGCTGCTGGCCCAGCTGGGCGAGCATGCCCAGCCGGTGCTGGACCTGTCGCACGCCGCATTGCCGTTGGCCCTGGCCGCGCCCGCCCTGCTGGCGCGGCTGGCGCGCGATGCTGGGGTGACGCTGCTGGGCGGCTACCTGCGCCGTACCATCATGCGCGACGCGGTGCTGCAGGCGCGCACCGCCCTGGGCGACGCCAGCCTGGACTGGGCCCGCCACGGCGCCGCCACGCTGCACCCCGGCCTGGACGACCCCGGCCCCTGGCTCAAGCCCGGGCTTGACCAAGGCGCGGACCTGCTGGGCGCGGGCCTTATCGCGCAAGCCTGGCACGACGCCCCGGCGCCCATCCGCCTGCGGGCGGACTGGAAGCTCGCCCCCGCCGCCGTGGACACACGTGCCGCCAGCGCGCTGGATGCGCCCCGCGCCCGCCAACTCTGCCTTCAACTCCTGGCCCGACTGGACCCCGCATGGCTTTCCTCCTTCCCCGCGACCCGCTGACGCCCACGTCCATGCCTGCGGGCACGCTGCAAGCACGCATCGCGCCGGGCAGCCGCGTCGTCAAGGCCGCGGACGTGGCCACCTGGTCCGAGGCCGAGGGCCTGATCGCCGCCGCGCGCGCGCAGGCCGACGCCATCGTCGCCGGCGCCCAGGCCGCTTTTGAAGAAGAGCGCCAGCGCGGCTACGCCGAGGGCGTGGCCGAGGCGCAGATGGAGCAGGCCGAGAAGATGATCGAGACCGTGAGCCGCACGGTGGACTATTTCTCCAAGGTCGAGACCGACATGGTGGCGCTGGTGATGTCCGCCGTGCGCAAGATCATCGACGGCTACGACGACGCCGACCGCGTGCTCATCGTGGTGAAGAACGCGCTCTCGGTGGTGCGCAACCAGAAGCAGATGACGCTGCGCCTGCACCCGCAGCAGGTGGACACCGTGCGCGCCCGCGTCAACGACCTGCTGGCCGCCTATCCCGGCGTGGGCTACCTGGACATCGTGCCCGACGGCCGCCTGGGCAAGGAGGCGTGCATTCTGGAAAGCGAGATCGGCCTGGTCGAGGCCAGCATCGACGGCCAGATCGCCGCGCTGCAGGGCGCCTTCCAGAAAGTGCTGGGCAGCCGCATATGAACGCCGCCGTCAGCACCACGGGCCATCCCCAGGGCGCGGCGCGCTCGGTGCGCCAGTTCGACTACATCGCGGAGATGATGCAGCTCGCGCTGGACGACACGCCGGTGCTGCAGATCAAGGGCCGCGTCACGCAGGTGATCGGCACCATCATCAAGGCCGTGGTGCCCACGGTGAAGGTGGGCGAGGTCTGCGTGCTGCGCAACCCCGGCGAAGACTTCGAGATGAAGGCCGAGGTGGTGGGCTTCGCGCGCGACGCGGCGCTGCTCACGCCCATTGGCGACATGTACGGCATCTCCGCCGCCACCGAGGTTATCCCCACGGGCCGCGCCCACATGGTGCCCGTGGGCTTCGGCCTGCTGGGCCGCGTGCTCGACGGCCTGGGCCGCCCGCTGGACGAGGCCGAGCGCGGCCCGCTGGAAGCGAGCAAGTTCTACCCCGTGTTTGCCGAGGCGCCCGACCCGCTCAAGCGCCGCATCATCAGCCAGCCGCTGGAGCTGGGCGTGCGCGTGCTCGACTCGGTGCTGACCTGCGGCGAGGGCCAGCGCATGGGCATCTTCGCGGCGGCGGGCGGTGGCAAGTCCACGCTGATGGGCATGCTGGTCAAGGGCGCGGACGTGGACGTGACGGTGGTGGCGCTGATCGGCGAGCGCGGCCGCGAGGTGCGCGAATTCCTGGAGCACGAGCTGGGCGAGGAAGGCCGCCGCAAGAGCGTGATCGTCTGCGCCACCAGCGACAAGTCGTCCATGGAGCGCGCCAAGGCCGCCTACGTGGCCACCGCCATCGCGGAATACTTCCGCGACCAGGGCAAGAAGGTGCTGTTCCTCATGGACTCGGTCACGCGCTTCGCGCGCGCGCAGCGCGAGATCGGCCTGGCCGCAGGCGAGCCGCCCACACGGCGCGGCTATCCGCCCAGCGTGTTCGCCACGCTGCCGAAGCTCATGGAGCGCGTGGGCATGAATGACAAGGGCTCAATCACCGCGCTCTACACCGTGCTGGTGGAAGGCGACGACATGACCGAGCCCATCGCCGACGAAACCCGCTCCATCCTGGACGGCCACATCGTGCTCTCGCGCAAGCTGGGCGCGGCCAACCACTACCCCGCCGTGGACGTGCTCGCGTCCGCGTCGCGCGTGATGAACGCCGTCATCACCCCCGAGCACAAGAAGCTGGCGGGCCGCCTGCGCGAGCTGATGGCCAAGTACGAAGAAGTCGAGCTGCTGGTGAAGATCGGCGAGTACAAGCGCGGCGGCGACCCCACGACGGACGAGGCCATCGACAAGATCGAGGCCATTCGCGCCTTCCTGCGCCAGCGCACGGATGAACACTGCACCATGCCGCAGACGCTGGAGCAACTGGCGGCGCTGGTGGGCGCGGGGGCGCGCCGATGAGCGTCTTCCGCGACCTGCTCGCCATCAAGGCTTTCCGCGAGAGCCAGGCCGAGTCGGCCGTGCGCGTGCAGCGCGACGCGCTGCGCCAGGCCCGCGAGGCCCGCGAGGCCGCCGAGGCGCTATTGCAGCGCTTGTTGCGCGAAGGGCTGGAGCAGGAGCAGCAGCTCTACCGCGACCTGTGCGCGCGCATCGTGCGCCTGCGCGAGATCGAGGACGTGCAGCTCGCCGTGGTGGGCCTGCGCCAGCGCGAGGCGCAGCAGCAGGACGCCGTAACGGCAGCGGCCCAGGCGCAGGACCAGGCCAGCCAGAAGCTGGACACCGCGCGCGCGGCACACCAGGAAGCGTCGCGCCAGAAATCCAAGTTCGTGGACCTGGCCCGCAACTACGCCGAGGCGCAGGTGCGCGAACTGGAGCGCAAGGAAGACCTGGAGATGGAAGAAGCCGCCAGCGTCGCCCGCGACCGCGAGGACTGGGAAGCGCACGACCCGGAGGCTATCGCATGAAAAATGATAGCTGCTTGCACTTGCTGGATAAGCGCTACAGGCCAATTTCATTCATATTTTCCACCCTGGTGAAGGAAACCCGATGAACACGGGCCGCCCCATTCACCTCGACCTGGGCATGCCGTCCTCCACCGGCTTCGAGGCCCGCACCGGCACGGGCGCGCAGACCGGCGGCGACCCACGCCAGACCGACACCCTGGCAGACGACGCCAAGGCCCTGCGCGCCCTGATGGAGCAGCAGCGCACGGCGGCCCAAACCCCGGCGGCGCAGGCCCCCGCCACACCCCGGCCCTTCGACCTGTTCAGCCCCGCCACCCCGGCAGCGCAGCCCACCCCCGCCGCCCCGGCGGACGCACCCCGGGGCATCGACGAAGCGCTGTCGCAAATGGCCCAGCGCCTGCTGGTGGCGGACGGCAGCACGGGCCGCCGCGCCGTGCAGATCCAGCTCGCCGACGACAGCCTGCCCGGCGTATCCGTGGAAATCTTTGAAGAAGCGGGCGGCATCGTCGCCCAGTTCACCTGCACGCAGGAAAGCTCCCGCGAGCGCCTGGCGCGCAACGCGCAATGGCTGGCGGACAACCTCTCCGCCAGCCTGGACCGAAGCGCCTGCGTGCGTGTGCAGACCGACGACCCCGAAGACCTCTGCCTGGTGGAAGCGCAATCGCCCCGCTGACTGACCGACTTTTCTTTTCATCCATGCCATCCCCCCACGCCACCGCCGCCCTGCAGCCCCTGCGCCTGACGCGCAACGAGGCCCAGGCCCGCACGACCATCGCCCAGCGTGCCGGTGGTCTGCCCCTTCGCCTGGGCACGGCCACCTGGCAAGCCCGGCTGCACCCCGTGGCGTCCCCGGCTGGCCCCGCGCCGGACTATGTGGTGCGGCTGGAATGGGCCGGTGCCGCCCTGGCGCTGTGCCTGCCCGCCGCGGCCATCGAGCAAACCCTGTCCAGCGTGCTGGGCGGCGCGGCCCTGCCGCCCGTGCCCTCCACCCTGGCCAACGCCGTGCTCGAAGCGGGCGTGGGCGAACTCCTGCAAAGCCTGCAGGCCCTGGGCCGGGGCACGCCGCAGCTGCTGGGCTGGGGCCCCGCTGATTCCGCCACGCTCCAGGCCCTGCCGCCGCATGCCTGCGATCTGTACCTGGCCGCTGACGATGGCGTCCACGCCATCGCGGGCTCGCTGCACCTGGACGGCCTGGGGCTGCTGCTGGTGGCGGGCCTGGTGGGCAAGCGCCCGCCCCTGCCCGGCCCGCTGGACGACAGCGTGCCCGTGGCCCTGCATGCCGAAGTCGGCTTCACCCGCCTGCCGGCCAGCGACGCCGCCGCCCTCGCGCCCGGCGACGTGGTGCTGATGGACGCCTTTTTCGCCACCGCCGACCGCGCGCTGTGGCTCAGTCCCGATGGCACCCACGGCGTGCACGTGCACTGGCCCGCACCCGCGGATGCGGCCACGCCGCCCCGCCTTACCGTCATCCAACCCTGGACCGCCACCATGCCCGCATCCCCGGACACCTCCCCCGCCGAAACCGCCGCGCTGGACAGCGTGCCGGTGCGCCTCTCTTTCGACCTTGGCGAAGTGTCGCTGACGCTGGCGCAGTTGCGCGCCCTGCAGCCGGGGCAGACGGTGGACCTGGGCCACCCGCTGGCCGGCGCCGTGCGCATCCGGGCCAACGGAGCGCTGGTGGGCGAAGGCGATCTGGTGGAGATCGACGGCCAGATCGGCGTGTCCGTGCGCCACCTGTTCCCGGCCGGCGTCCGATGAGCAGCTTCGACCCGATCACGCTGGCGGTCCTGCTGGCCCTGATGGCGCTGATGCCCACACTGGTGGTCGTGAGCACCTCCTTCCTGAAGATCGCCGTGGTGATGTCCCTGCTGCGCAACGCGCTGGGCGTGCAGCAGATGCCGCCCAACCTGGCGCTCTACGGCATGGCACTGATCTTGTCGGCCTACGTGATGGCGCCGGTGGGCATGCACATGTTCGACCGGCTCACCGCACAGCCCGACACGCTCAAGAGTGTGCCCAGCCTGATCGGCACCGTGCGCGAAGGGGCCGAGCCGCTGCGCGAATTCATGCTCAAGAACAGCCGGGCGGAGCAGCGCGATTTCTTCGTGCGCACCGCGCAGCGCATGTGGGGGCCCAAGCTGTCCGAGGGCATCACGCAGCGCGACTTCATCGTGCTCATGCCCGCCTTCGTGGTGTCGGAGCTGACGGCGGCGTTCCAGATCGGCTTTCTGCTCTACCTGCCCTTCGTGGTGATCGACCTCATCGTCTCCAACATCCTGCTGGCCATGGGGATGATGATGGTGTCGCCCGTCACCATCTCGCTGCCGCTCAAGCTCTTTCTGTTCGTGATGGTGGACGGCTGGTCCCGGCTCATCCAGGGCCTCGTGCTCACCTACGCCTAGGGGTCTTCGCATGCAATCCGTCGACGTGGTTTCGTTCTTCACCCAGGCGCTGTACCTGGTGCTGTGGCTCTCGCTGCCGCCGATCATCGTCGGCTCGGTGGTGGGCACGCTGTTCTCGCTGTTTCAGGCGCTCACGCAGATCCAGGAGCAGACGCTGTCGTTCGGCATCAAGCTGATCGCGGTGTCGGCCACCATTTTGCTTACGGCGCGCTGGGTGGGCGGCGAGATGTTCAACTTCACGGTGCAGATCTTCGACTCGATCCCGTCGCTGGGCCGTTGAGGGCAGAGGGAACCGCGTGGACTTGCCGGTTACTTACGAGGAAGCCAAGGCGTTCATCGGAGCGCTGGCCCTGACACAACCGCGCATCCTGGCCATGTTCATCGCCCTGCCGCTTTTCAACACCCAGCTGGTGCCGGGCCTGCTGCGCTTTTCCGTGGCCGCCGCGCTGGGCGTGGTCATGGTGCCCGCGCTGTCGGCCGAGATGGCGCTGGTCGACCTGCACGCAGCGCAGTTGCTGCTGCTGGTCCTCAAGGAAGCGTTCGTCGGATTCGTGATCGGCTACCTCGCGGCGATTCCGTTCTGGATCTTCGAGGCGGTGGGCTTCCTGGTAGACAACCAGCGGGGTGCCAGCATCGCTTCCACGCTCAACCCGCTGACGGGCAACGACTCCTCGCCGCTGGGCATCTTGTTCAACCAGGCGTTCATCGTGTTCTTCCTCATCACGGGCGGCTTCACCCTGCTGCTGGGCGTGCTGTACGACAGCTTCGGCCTGTGGAGCGTGACGCAGTGGGCGCCCACGCTGCAGCCTGAATCGGTGCCGCTGCTGCTGGACCAGCTGGGCCGGCTGGTGCGCATGGCCCTGCTGCTGGCAGCACCGGCGCTGGTGGCGATGTTCCTGTCCGAGGTCGGCCTGGCCCTGGTCAGCCGCTTCGCGCCGCAGCTGCAGGTGTTCTTCATGGCCATGCCCATCAAGAGCGCGCTGGCAATGCTGGTGCTGATGCTCTATGGCGCCTCGCTGTTCGAATACGGCGCCGACCAGGTGGAATCCGTGGGGCGTATCCTGCCCTTCCTGCGCGACCATTGGGGCGCTGGCGGAGCGAGGCCATGAGCGCCGCGCCGGGCCGCCCCAAGCAAGCTCGCTCCCGCTTGGCGGGACAGGCCGTAGGCCGAAGGGTGCACCAGTGAGCGAGAAAACCGAACAGCCCACATCGAAACGCCTGCGCGATTCGCGCAAGAAGGGCGACGTTGCCTACAGCAAGGACTTCACCCAGACCTTTCTGATCCTGGCGATCTTCGGCTACCTGCTCGCCAGCGCAGGCCACATGGTGGAGACGCTGGGCCAGATGATCCTGCTGCCCGGCACGCTGCTGCAGCTGGGCTTCAACGATGCCGCGAACACGCTGGTGCAGGAGCTGCTGACGCAGGCCGCATGGCTGGTGCTGCCCTTGATCGGCATCGTGCTGGGCGCGGGCATCTTTGCCGACGCCTTGCAGGTGGGCGTGCTGTTCGCGTTCGAGAAGCTCAAGCCCTCGGCCAAGAAGCTCAACGTGCTGGCCAACCTCAAGAACGTCTTCTCCAAGAAGAACCTGATGGAGTTCCTGAAGTCGATCATCAAGATCGCCTTTCTCTCCACGCTGCTGACGCTGCTGATCCGCGACGCGCTGCCCATCATGACCAGCATCCCGCAGGCGGGCCTGGCCGGGCTGGGCCAGGTGGTGGCCGCGCTCATGAAGACCATGCTGATCCACATCGGCCTGGCTTACGGCGTCATCGCGCTGGCCGATTTCGCTTGGCAGCGCTTCCAGTACCGCAAGGGCCTGATGATGTCCAAGGACGAGGTCAAGCAGGAATACAAGGAGATGGAGGGCGACCCCCACATCAAGCACCAGCGCAAGCACCTGCACCAGGAAATGATGCAGCACGGCGCGGTGGAGAGTTCGCGCAAGGCCACCGTGGTGGTCACCAACCCCACCCACTTGGCCGTGGCCCTGCGCTACGACGCCGAGGAAACGCCGCTGCCCGTGGTGCTGGCCAAGGGCGAGGGGGCCCTGGCCGAGCGCATGATGCAGGCCGCCCGCGAGGCCGGCGTGCCGGTGATGCAGAACATCCCCCTGGCCCGGGCGCTCACCGAGCACGCCGAGCCCGGGCAGTACATCCCTTCCGAGCTGGTGGAGCCGGTGGCCGAGCTGCTGCGCCTGCTGCAGCAGATGGACAGCGGCACCCCGGACCTGCCCCGATAGTTTTCGATGTGAGAACACCATGAAATCGACCGCCCCCGCAGACCCCGCATCCGCACGCCTGCTGCAGGCCTATGCCAGCCAGTACGGCCTCGCCTCGCCGGCTACCGTCAGCAGCGCCCCCGTGGACATGACCGTGGACGGCCTCTACCGCATCCGGCTGCGGGCCCTGCCCCAGGGGGGCATCGCCGTGAGCTCGCGGCTGCGGGCACTGCCTGAGCCCGGCCCCGCGCGCGATGACATGCTGCTGGGCGTGGCGCGCATGGCCTGCGGAACCATGAAGGAACATGCCAGCGGCTGCGTCATCGACGACCGCGAACGCGCCGTGTGGCTGCAGCAGACCGCCGCCGCCGCGTCCAGCCAGGACATCGACGATGCCGTGGGCAGCTTCGTGAATTCCCTGGCGTTCTGGTCCAAGGCCATCAACGCCGTCTGAATCCTGAACCCTATGCACGCCACCTTTCCCTTCACCCTGTTCCCACAGCGCCGCAGCCTCCGCTCCAGGATGGGCTCCGCCGTCGCGCTGGCCTGCGCGCTTGCACTGGGGCCGCTGCCCGGCCATGCCGGCACGCCGCCGTGGGCCGACGCGCCCTACAGCTACTACGCCGACAACGCGCCCATCGCCAACGTGCTGCGTGATTTCGCCAGCAGTTTCAGCCTGTCGCTGGAGCTGTCGCCCCTGGTGGAAGGCAAGGTCAACGGCCGGTTCAACAGCCAGAACCCCACGGAATTCATGGACCGCATGGCCAGCGTGTACGGCCTGACCTGGTTCACGCACGCCGGGACGCTGTTCGTGAGCCGCACCACGGAAATGAGCACCCGCGGCATCACCGCAGGCGGCAGCAGCACGGCGGCAGTGCGCCAGGCACTCACCAGCCTGGGCGTGCTGGACACGCGCTTCGGCTGGGGCGAGCTGCCCGAGCAGGGCGTCGCGCTGATCTCCGGTCCGCCCGCCTACGTGGCGCTGGTGGAGCGGACCATGGCCGCCCTGCCGCTGACGGCGGGCGGGCAGCAGGTGGCGGTCTTCCGGCTGCGGCATGCCTCGGTGGACGACCGGACCATTCTCTACCGCGACCGCCAGATCACCACGCCAGGGCTCGCGCAGGTGCTGCGCAACCTCATCAACGGCAGTGGCGGCACCGCCGGGGTGAGCAACGCCCTGCTCTCCTCCGTGGCCGCGCAGCAGGCCGGCGGCATGGCAGGCATGCCTGTCGCCGCGAATACCGTGGGCATCTCGTTCGACCCCGCAAGTTCCGGCCTGCCCACAGGCGCGGTGGCATCCCCCAACGGCACGGCGTCCGGCACAGGCACGGCCAGCGCGCAGCCGGGAGGGAACGCCGGGGCATCGGGCGGCCGGGGCGGCTCCGGCGCAGCCGGGGTAGCCACCGCCCGGCGGCTTGCCCCGTCCATTCAGGCGGACTCCCGCCTCAACGCCATCATCGTGCAGGACACGCCCGAGCGGATTCCGCTGTACAAGGCGCTGATCGATCAGCTGGACGTGCCCACGCCGCTGATCGAGATCGAGGCCATGATCATCGACATCAACTCCAGCCGCCTGGACGAACTGGGCATTTCCTGGAGCGGCCGCCGGGGCGGCACGGTGGGCGGCTTTGGCAACATGACGCGCGTCGATGACGGCAACGACCTGGTGCTGGGCGCTTTGCAGCGTGGCGCCAGCGTAGACCCCACCAGCCTCGTCGTGAGTTCCGGCAACTTCCTGATCAACCGCATCCGGGCGCTGGAGGGAACGGGGGATGCGTCCATCCAGTCCCGCCCGTCCATCCTGACCATCGACAACATCGGCGCCCTGCTGGACCTGTCCGAGACCTTCTACATCCGCAGCATTGGCGAGCGCGTGGCCACCATCACGCCCATCACGGCGGGGACCACCCTGCGGGTCACGCCCCATTTCGTGCAGCGCAACGAAGGCCCGGTCATCCAGCTGGACGTGGACATCGAGGACGGGCAGATCCAGGAGACGACGGTGGACACCATTCCGACCGTGCGGCGCAGCGTGGTGAGCACCCAGGCCATCGTGGGCGAAGGGCAGACCCTGGTGATCGGCGGCTACAAGAGCACCCAGAAGACCAATGAGGTCAACCGGGTGCCCGGCCTGGGATCGGTGCCCATCGTGGGTCTGTTCTTCTCCAACCGCATCAACAACCAGCAGTCCCGGGAACGGCTTTTCATGATCAAGCCGCGGCTGGTTTCCTTGCCGGCCAACGTTGCCACGGCGGCAGATGCATTGCGCTCCGCGCCACTGATGCCGCCGCAGCCCATACCCGCCAGCGTGCCGGAGGCGCCTGCGACACCGCCTACGCAGTAACCTGGTTCGGATTTGCCGCCTGCCGCAAGGGGTGGCCGCACCGCCCTCAGAAGTCGAACACGACGCCGCGGGCGGCCAGTTTGGCGCGCAACGCGCTGCGGGCGCGGGACAGGCGGCTGCGCACCGTGCCCACCGGCACGGTCAGCAGGGCCGCCGCATCCTCATAGGACAGCTCGTCCACCGCCACCATCAGCAGGATGTCCCGCATGCTTTCCGGCAGCTCGGCCATGGCCCCCTCCAGGTGCCGCATGTGCTGGGCTTGCTCGGCGGCCTGCGCGGGCGACAAGGTGTCGCCTTCCAGGTCGGAGAGTTCTGATTCGTCCGTGAACTCGTAGCGCCGATGGGGCGCGCGCGACAAGTGGTTGCGCACCAGGTTCATCGCGATCCCGTAGAGCCAGGTGGAGAGTTCGGACTGGCCCTTGAAGGTCTCATAGGACCGCACGGCTTCCATGAAGGCTTGCTGCGCCAGGTCTTCCGCGTCGGTGGTATTGCCTATGTTCTTGATGATGAACCGGTGCAGGCGCGTCCCATGGGCTTCCACAAGGCTGCGGAACAGGGCATCCCGCTCGTGCAGTTCGTGCTGCTGCAAACCGTTGGCCGTTGCCGAATGCGGCAACTCGGCAGGCTCTTCGACCTCAAGAAGCGTGGATTCGGCAAAAAGAACATCCCCCGCGGGCCCGGCGGCGTGGCCTGTGCGGCTCTGGACCGCTTCGGACTGGGCTGTGGATGTTACAAATGGAGAACGCACCGCAAGGATTCTTACAGAGGAGTTCTCGCGTGTACAGCAAGAACTGCGCAGTACGCCATCCCTACGGGTTTGTCTCAGGCGGGATGAGGCCCCGCGGATTGCGCGGCTTTCAGCTCTGCGCGCAACCATTCGTGCGCCGTCTGCATCGGCACGGGGGACTGGCCCTGCGCCGCTGCTGCCTCGAACCGTTTTTGCATGGCGGCATCAATCGCCTCGCGCTGCCGCGCATCGAACACATTGCCAGACAAGCCCACAGTCCGGCATGCCTCGCTGAACCCCGAGGAGTTGTTCACGGCGCTCATCGTGAGCTGCGTCAGGAAATCCACGCCGAGCAAGGTCTGCCGGCTGGTCTGGGCCATGTCGATGGCCTGCATCACGGTGCGGGAAGACAGCGGCTTGCCGGGCGCGGGGTCCAGGCCCAGTTCCCGCACCACCGAGGCCTGGATTCCCGAAGAGAAACTCTGGCCCAGGGCGCCGACAAAAGCGGAGGTGGAATCGGCTTCGGATTCGATCCAGGCCACGGAGCGCTGGGAGGGCGTCGTGCCCGTGGCAAGCACCTTCCATTGCGTTCCATCACGGCTCATATGGACCCAGTCCCCCTCCTGCGCGGCCTGCTGGAAAGCTTCCAGCGTGGGGCGCGCAACTGCATCTGCAGGGGAAAGGCGGTTAGTGATGTTCACACGGAGCGGACATAGGACGGTGGTAGATCGGTAGTTTAGTAACAGCGTATTCCTTCTGGTTCCACACGATTGAAAACGAATGTCAGCATGGAAAGGGCTGTTGCGGACGAGAAGCGACCACATGGTTTCTCGCAACCTGTCCTGCTCGTTGCCTCTATTGTTTCCGATACTGGAACAGTTAGTTTGCAACCGGATAGTTTTTTCCTGCTCTCCCCAGGCGTACAGTTCATCCCATCGATGAGCCGATCCCGCAAGGCGACTCACCGAAACCCGGCAGGTCTTATTTCTTCCTTCCGGTTTTTTTGAGACGCTTTTTTCAAAGGACTTTCGTCATGACCAACACCGCACGCTTCCTGTCCATCGCCGCCGTTGCCGCTTTCGCTTCCTTCGGCGCCCAGGCCGACGAGGCCGATGCTTCGCAATTCGCCCTGAAGTTCGACACCAACCGCACCCGCGCCGAAGTGCAAGCCGAAGCCGCTACCGTGGCCCAGACCCGCAGCATCGAGCCCGCAGGCTCGCGCGTGGTGACCTACCAATCCACGGCCGACCGCGCTGCCGTGCGTGCCGCCGCCGCCGAAGCCGTGCGCACGGGCCAGATTCCTTCCGGCGAAACCGGCACGCTGTAACCATTCACTGGCCCTGGATGACCCACGGGCTCCCATCCGAAAGGGTGGGAGCCCGTTTTCCTTGGGCAAGCCGCAGCGCGGCAGACAACAAAAACCCGGCAATGCCGGGTTTTTTTCGGTCGTGGGGCGACTCGCTGTGAATGGAGCGCTTATTTCTTCTGGCGGTACTTGCGCAGCGCGGCAATTTGGGCGGCCATGATGGCCAGTTCGGATTGCGCCTTGGCCAGGTCGAGCTCACTCTTGGCGTTCTTGAGCGCCTCTTCAGCGGCAGCCCTGGCAGCGTTGGCCTTCTCGTCGTCCAGGTCCTTGCCGCGCACGGCGGTGTCGGACAGGACGGTGACACGGTCTGGCTGCACTTCGAGAATGCCGCCGGCCACGAAGACGAACTCTTCGCCGCCATCGGCCATCTCGATGCGTACCGATCCGGGCTTGATGCGCGTAATCAGGGGCGTGTGCTTGGGCAGGATACCCAGTTCGCCCGCCTCGCCCGGCAGCGCCACGAAGCGCGCTTCGCCGGAGAAGATGGACTCTTCGGCACTGACCACATCGACGTGGATGGTGTTCATCATTGCTCCTAGGAAAAGGTGGGTTGCTCGATCACGCTGCAGGCCGAACGGCTTTTTTCTTCAGCCGCCCGGCCAGCGGGCAATCAGGCCACCTTCTTGGCCTTCTCGAAGGCTTCGTCGATGGTGCCGACCATGTAGAAGGCCTGTTCGGGCAGGTGGTCGCACTCGCCGTTCACGATCATCTTGAAGCCGCGGATGGTTTCGGCCAGCGAGACGTACTTGCCGGGCGAACCCGTGAACACTTCGGCCACGTGGAAAGGCTGCGACAGGAAACGCTGGATCTTCCGGGCACGGGCCACAGCCAGCTTGTCCTCGGGTGCCAGTTCGTCCATGCCCAGGATGGCGATGATGTCGCGCAGTTCCTTGTAGCGCTGCAGCGTGCCCTGCACATCGCGGGCCACCTTGTAGTGCTCTTCACCCACGACCTGCGGGTCGAGCTGGCGGCTGGTGGAGTCCAGCGGATCCACGGCGGGGTAGATACCCAGGGAAGCGATGTCACGCGACAGCACCACGGTGGAGTCCAAGT